>Ga0182004_10004862_pt1 | contig 10878 bp, 9 predicted proteins | sample Sormic07211540_1_FD_120479 | JGI IMG/M metagenome (GOLD analysis project Ga0182004, IMG submission 120479) | Endophyte microbial communities from Sorghum bicolor roots, Mead, Nebraska, USA - 072115-40_1 MetaG | ecosystem: Host-associated > Plants > Roots > Unclassified | place: USA: Nebraska...
TATATATATATATATATATATACACACACACACACACACATCATATAGCACATCCGTGGGCGCCTGACGGTTGTATCGTTTGCCATCACTCGGTTGGTCAGAACAGTAGTAGATGTGCTTCCCTATTCGCTGGATTGTTTATGTAGATGTAGCTGGTATTGATGCTAATTTGATACAAGAGAAAAATATTATTCCGTGGCTAGAAAAGTATGGCTAATTTTGGCTAATAAGTCCCGCAAGCGCCTCTAATCTCTGCTCAGCCTTTTTCGAGTTTGGACAAACCCCGTGTCTTGCGAGATGCACGCGCTGACAAACTTATGTTGAAGTTGAATTTTCGACCTTACGTGTAACAGTTAGCCTTCCTTCGTGATACGTTTGTGGGTTGGGATCTCTTTGATAGGGATACAGCCCTACTCGGTCAGTCTCAGCAATTAGAGTAGTAACTGGTAACAGTTGTTGACGGTGCTCACATGTTCACTGTGTTTAATTACCAAAGAAGCAAAAATGATCATTGTGCTAGTGTGCTATGAGACGACGAGACACGCTAGAGGAGGAGTCGGTCTGGTAGTGCGTGCTATGATTATGACACCTCTGCCAAATCTTGCTCAAAGAAAGGATACGGGTCTACTCCAGTCTTAGCTTGTTCGCTTGATTAAAGTCATAAGTCATGATTAAAAATATTATTTATTTATTTATTATGATAAAAAATATTATTGAATAACGGTCAGATTAGACAGATAAACTCAAATCAACATACTCGTCATTTATAAAAACAATGACATGGATGGGAGCCTCCAAGCTTATGCTTATCTCTTCGGAACGTATATCACAAACGGAAAGACTTCAGCTAGCTGCATCGCTGTGACTGTGACCGCGGCGACGAGGAAGATCGTGGCATGTGGTCATGTGGACCTGGACCTGGAAGCGTATGCGGACGGATGATGATATGGTGTTGTTGTTGTTGTGTGCCAACTGCCAACCAAGTGTTGCTGCCCCTTCGTTCTGTCCGGCTCTTCAGACTGCTGTCCGGGTGGTAGACTGCTAGTGGTGCGCCAACTGGACCCGCTTCTACCGAGAACGACGCGAAATATTTTCCTGACTTCGACGATCTAGTTTAAGTGCTCTTAGATATTTTGCTCTGACGGTGACATGCTCTTATGCCTTGTTTAGTTGAAGAGGTGAAATTTTTTTTTTGGTACTATAGCATTTTTGTTTTTATTTACCAATTATTATCCAATCATAGATTAATTAGACTCAAAAGATTCGTCTCGTAAATTACAAACAAACTGTGTAATTAATTATTTTTTTTATCTATATTTAATGTTTCATGCATGTGCCATAATATTTGATGTGACGATAAATTTTGAAAATTTTTTATGTTTTAGGGGGTGAACTAAATAAGGCCTTAAAGATTGACACAGATTAAGGTCTGGAAGAGTGACAGACAACAGATCCGAAAACTATACGCTCAACTGAAAGGATCATCTAGTCCTGCTCAAAAAGTTGCTGGGGGAACAGACCCATTAGGCCAGGCGTGAAAAAGGAGAGGTAGTCATGGAGTTGCAGCAGCACACTGGACAAGACATGCATGGTGGCTTATTGTCATCCCAATTCTAAACGGTGAAGCTCGTATGCACAGCGGCAGAAGCTCATATGTTGGCTACTGTTGCAGGCTTTGAGCTAGTGCCGTAGCGACGATCGGTGCTGATCTGATCGCGAGGGCAAACCGCAAGCGGAAAAAGAGTGTAGTAGTAGGTGAGAAAACCGGATTCCCCTTTTTTATTCAACTTTATTATAATAAAGCATATACTGTCAATGACAAGGCTGATTATTTGTAGTGGCTTTAGGTTGGTGGAGGATGACGCTGTGAGATGCATTGATGGTGATATCACAGTATTCTTTGGTCTATGTCTCTGATGAAGCATCATGCCAATCACAGTAACACTAGCACTTTTGGGAGTTGGGCGTTAGGTGTGAACTGTGAGTGCGAGGTGAAGACAGCAAACCTACCATCAGGCATCGGTAGTTCAAGCACTGATCAGATTGCCACCAAGGTAGTACGACTTTCGTCGTGTCCTAAGGTGACTTTTTCGTCGCGTGACATAAGCAATAATTTATGAAACATGTATTATTATAAAATATAAGTTAATGAAGAATCTAATAATATTTATTTAATATCATAATTTTATTTTATTATATAAATTTGGCTAAAATTAAAATATTTTAACTCTCCAAGAAAATTGAAGTGACTATAGGATAGAGTATACATTATAACTCTTATAAAGCAAAACCTACTAGTTATTTCTTTTGACATACAAGACGTCTACCTCAACAGTTCACTATCATTCAGTACTAGCAATTTCTCTTGATATGCAAGGTGTGCACCTCACCAGTCCACCGTCATTTACAATTAAAGTTTACTAACACACGAATTATGATATTCACATCAGCAAGACATATCATTCAATATGGATAAAATCAACACGATTATGCTAATAAATCTATATATATTATATCATGTTCTTATATTACTAATATTGTACATATAGATTTCTCCTTTATATATATATGCGGCAACACGCGAAAAATCCTTCTAAATTAGATAAGTAGAAGAGTCAACCATATATTTAATAGGCATGAGTTATTAAGTCTCAATGCATAGTTTTATGGCACAGTTACCAAGACTATAAAGCCATATGAGTTTCATAGGGATGAAATTCCTCTCTCATCTGATAAAACTCCTTCATTTAATGATCCCGTTAAGTCAACAATTTTGCTTATGTGGTACCCTATTTAATGTGTATGACACTCTCATAAAACATGCATTTAGGCTGGCCTTATAATCTCACGATGTCTATTTCAAAAGCAGTCAGGAAGAGACCCACAGAAACTAGGGACCCACGGACGAAGCACGCACACATCTTTCAATTTGGTCAAACTGGTGGAATCCTACGAGAGTCTACTTCTAGACACAAAGATGGAGGATCAATCTTTTCGGCTTATCCAAATGATTATAGTAAAAAAAAAAAAATCGGTCGCCACGGCACCACCTCAACAAAAGTCCAAAACCAAGCCATTTTTCTTGTCAAAAGAAAACCAAGCAATTTTGTTGAAAACTCAAACTATAAATCCATATGATACTTTGCTACGGTTCTTTTTTTTTTTTTACAATTACTTTGCTACGGTTCAACTACCATCTCCCCCACCATAATCGACGGCCCACGCGTACGTCCCCGATTCATACAGGTTGGCCCCACCTCCCGATCCTAAGCTGGGGCCCACGGGGAAAACTAGTTTACAAACGTATCCACTACCGACATGTGGGCCCGGAACATCCCCCTCTTGTTCTTTAAATCCGCTCGCAGACTCTCTTCCTTCTCTCTTCCCCTGCCTCTGCGGCTCTGCCTGCCATCTCTCTTCCTCCTTCCACAGGCGCCGCCGCAGGCCCCTTCCCGATCTCCGAGGCAAAGCTGCGACCCCGCCACCGCCGCCATGGCGTTCGAGAAGATCAAGGTCTCCAACCCCATCGTCGAGATGGACGGTGAGATCCCATCGCTTGCCGATAATAAACTACGTCGCGCTGCTGGATTTTTTAATTTAAAGCCGGGTTTTCGGGTCCGCCGAGATCTGTAGGATTGAACCCTCGGTGCTATCCTTGTGATCACTCTGATTTGTTTGGTTAAGGTTTAGTGGATGGGTTCGGTAAGACGCTAACGGAGGTTTCTGGCGAGGAACCTGTGTGTAATCTGTAGTCGAGTCGCCGCGGCGCATGTCAGCGGAAGCGCGGGAGGCGACTTCTCGCTGTTCGCCTCCCTGCCGTGACCCGTGAGACTGAATTCAGGCATGCAGACGGGTGCACGGATGATCTAACTACGGATGAAGGTGTAGAAAATTTATATGAAGTCTGCGTAAAATACAGGAGGAAAGTTTGACGAAATCTGCCTTAAATAGAGAAAAAAAAAAAGACGAAGTCTGCGTAAAATAGAGAAAAAAAGTGGTGTTTTAGATGTCAGCACTCACCGGTGCTTTCCTGGTGGCAGTGGCAGGTTCATGGACTTGTACTACAGTGACTGGTGGACTGCATCCGCGTATATGGTCGCGAAATTTTAGTTTAAATCACTGTTTCGTAATTTTTGAGTGGTGCAACACATCCCTAAATTATATATAGCTTCCGCCCCTACCTGGTAGTCGACTGGTAGTGGAACAGTTTTGGTGGATGTATAACCACTGGATCTCACTTGTATTTTTGGGTGCAATAAAAAGTCTTGCTCTGCGTTCGATCATTATTGTTGCTCTGCTTGTACTGACTGCCACATGTGCTGACTTCTCCATCTTTGAAGGAAAAGAAAAACAAGATAACGCTCATCCAAATAACCCATTTTAGTGATAAATTTGTAATGTTTTTTCTTTTCCAATGTGAAATGCACAAAGTTAAATTAATTTGCTTAAACACACTGTAGCTGATACCTTGTGCCATTGTCCTATTACAGGTGATGAGATGACCAGGGTATTCTGGCAGTCTATCAAGGACAAGGTAATCAATACTTCATGCGTTACCAGTCTTCTGATTAAACTGCACTGCTTGCTCCTATTTTTTTTCTATGTTTCCATTAGGCCAGATGATGACAATAGATTATTTTTGCAGCTTATTTTTCCATTTCTTGATCTGGACATCAAGTACTATGATTTGGGGATACTGCATCGGGATGCAACTGATGACAAGGTCACAGTGGAGGCTGCAGAGGCTACTCTCAAGTAAGAGTTTTTTTTAGGTATTTTGATTTTGAGTCTGATGCAAAGGGTTTGAATCACAAGATTCTTATGAATTTTGTTGAAATCAAGGTCATGCCATGTTATTCTACCATCTACCTGTGACTTTGTTGTTCCATATTACTCAGATCTAACCCAATGTTTTGCAGGTACAATGTGGCTATTAAGTGTGCGACCATCACTCCAGGTACATTTGATTCTTATGCGGATGAAATATGCACTCTTAATATTGTTGAAATACCTTTCTATGTAAGTTTATATATCTAACTACTTCAACATGTGACAGATGAAACTCGGGTTAAGGAGTTCAACCTGAAGCACATGTGGAAGAGCCCAAATGGCACAATTAGGAACATTATAAACGGTAAAGTGCTTTTGTAATTTGAATTTTGAATGCAATACTCATAGTTTGGTTGTTGAAGCTTCTCTTTCTGCTTGTTGCTTTTAGGCACTGTGTTCAGAGAGCCGATTATATGCAAAAATGTGCCAAGGCTTGTTCCAGGTATTTAACAAAAAAAGTGAAACTACTCTGCATTTTGATTGTAATAATGTTTTCCCTCTAAACTGAAATGTTTGTGAAATCAGGATGGACTAAGCCCATCTGCATTGGAAGGCATGCCTTCGGTGATCAGTACCGTGCTACTGATGCAGTTCTGAAGGGGCCTGGGAAGCTGAAGCTAGTTTTTGGTATGGACGTATGGTTGCCTACATCAGATCATTAAACTGAATTTCTTAACAGTTTTTTTCTTTCACAGATTCTCATTATGTCCTGTATGATTGCATTGTTTGTCATTCAGAGAGCTGATGTGAGCCAAAATTTGATCATCTATTTTTCTTGTTTCCTTTTCAATTGGTAGAGGGAAAAGAAGAACAGATTGATCTGGAGGTGTTCAACTTCACTGGTGCTGGAGGAGTTGCCTTGTCTATGTACAACACTGATGAGGTACTACATGTCTTGTCTTTAGTTACAACTTATGATGTAGTGTCTCAATTCTGAGTATTTTTCTGAACATCTTTTTAATTGCTATTGATAGTCAATTCGAGCTTTTGCCGAGGCTTCTATGACAACTGCTTATGAGAAGAAATGGCCACTCTACCTTAGCACCAAAAACACAATCCTGAAAAAATACGATGGCAGGTGCTTACATCTTTATATGCTCTTATTATCTGGTGCTTGTCTTATAGATAATTGGTCTTATTATATATGTGTGTGTGTTTGCATTGTGATATTTTGTGGTCTTGCAGGTTTAAGGACATTTTCCAGGAGGTCTATGAAGCTGGCTGGAAATCAAAATTTGAGGCTGCTGGAATATGGTGAATTTCCATCTTGTGTTGTTTGCTCAAATCTTCTAGAAAGTTCTCTCAGTGTTATCTTGTTGTCGAATCTGGCAGGTATGAGCATCGTCTTATTGATGACATGGTTGCGTATGCGCTTAAGAGTGAAGGAGGCTATGTGTGGGCTTGCAAGAATTACGATGGAGATGTGCAGAGTGATTTCTTAGCTCAAGGTAATAAAATACAAACTTCTAAATCCATGCGTAGAACATGCTCAATAATATTTTTTCCCCTTGCATGATAATCAACAAGGCTAAAATGCATTCTATTTAATTCAACCTATATACCAATGCAGGTTTTGGCTCTTTGGGTTTGATGACATCAGTGTTGGTATGTATCTTTTGATTTCTAGTTTACTTTCTTGATTAGATGTCATAATTATAAAAAGAAAAAGAACCTTATTTTTTGTTGAATTAGTGTCATACCTGGGAATGTATCTTCAGAGATCCATGCTTTACATTATCATAAATATACACAATGATGTCAATCCGTTCTGTATATAGGTGTGCCCTGATGGAAAAACCATTGAAGCTGAAGCTGCCCACGGCACAGTTACCCGTCATTTCCGTGTTCACCAGAAAGGAGGTGAAACCAGTACGAACAGCATTGCTTCAATCTTTGCATGGACAAGAGGACTTGCACACAGGTACAACTTCTACTTGCTTTGGGGCAAGCCTTTCACGCTTACAACCTTCTGTAATATAGGCGGTGGGAGTCAGTCTTTGTTCAGTTATATAACATTGGTGTGTAACAACTAAGAACATCATCCTACTTTCACCAAAATAGCGAGCTAATGCAATGTATCAGCTTGAGGTGAATTACCATTCTTGGAGTTGGACCTAGGTTTTTGTGGCTGATTCACTTTGGTACTCCTTTATTTCTGCACCACAGGGCAAAGCTGGATGACAATGCTAGGCTACTCGACTTCGCTCTCAAACTCGAGGCTGCTTGCGTCGGAACTGTGGAGTCTGGGAAGATGACTAAAGATCTTGCACTTCTTGTTCATGGGTCCGCCAGGTATGCTATGCTTCGCAGTTTTGGTCATCTAGTTCTACTAAATCATATTTCTCGCACGATCTTTTCTCAGTGCCTGATCAGCATCTGACCTTTTCTTAATTTGCAGCGTCACAAGAAGCCATTACCTGAACACTGAAGAGTTCATCGATGCAGTTGCTACTGAGCTCCGATCAAGATTGGGAGCCAATTGAGCTTACAAGAAACTTTGTGCATGGCGACTTGAATGCTTCATCACCGATCTGCTCCAGTCATTTCTGTTACATTGGTACTGCCAGTCATGCTTCCGTGATGAATTGAATGTGCGTCATCGCAATGCAATTTCGATCGAAGCTGATTAAAGATGATGGTGTCACGTGAGCGCCCATAATAAAGGATATATAGAACAACTGTGGCAGATGATTAAAATACTTTTATGTTTGCTAAGTTCAGTCATTCCCTGGGTATTTTCTTGTTTTCTCCTTTTCTGTAGTTCACAAATCACGCAGTTCGTTCGGTTTGGTTTGCCCATTCCGTAGTTCGCCGATAACCGTATGCACTCGGTTTTTCCATCATCATCAAGTAAACAGATGCCTTCCGTTAAAAAAAAAACCCAAAAAACTATGTATATGCTAACTCTTTCGATGTTACCGTTTTGGCCCACAAATGGAGATGACGTCACCCGTGTTTGTTGTCCTTCAATAGTAGTGGTTCTACGAAACTCGTGCCTGGGGAAGCTTTGAACAAAGAGCGAGAGAGATGAAGCATTAAATATTGCGAAGCAAAATAAGGCTTAAAAACTTTATAAAATTCTCCGTCACATTGAATCTTTCAGCACATACATAGAGCATTAAATATAGTTGAAAACAAAAATTAATTATACAGTTTGTCTGTAAATCGCGAGATGAATTTTTGAGTCTAGTTAGTCTACGATTGGACAATAATTGTCAAATAAAAACAAAAGTACTAAAGTATCCAAACAAAAAAATTAGAGACTAAACAAGGCCTAATTATAAACAAACGGCACTATCAAGGCCTTGTGGGCTTGCTCTGAAGAGGATACCGCATAGCGCGGGATCACTGGCAGTGGCATGGCAGGTGTGGTCGTGCCTCTTCAGTCTTCACTCTTCGGGGGACGCCGGCCACTCTTTTCAGACGGCCAGGTGTGGTTGTGGTCGGTACGTCGTGTTTATCCTCCCCGCACACCCGGCGGGGCAAGCTAGCCTGCTACGGCGTCTCCTGCGTGAGCTGCACACGGCAGCGCGCGGACACGAGTCCGCTCCCAATTCCATGTGTCCCAGGACGCCGCTCCCGTCGCACCACGTCCCCAGCCCACGCGCCGCGTGGACGCTCCCACGCCGCAGCTCAGCTAACAGCTATATACACGACGACTTGCTTCCCATTTCAGCAGCACAAGTGACGCGCCAACGGAGAGGAGAGACGACCCCTCAAGACGAGCAAGGCACGAGCGAGCGAGCGAGGGTAAAGACCACACACACTAGCGCAGCGCGCAGGCAGGCAGAAGCAGAGAACAATGTCGGGAGCACAGGGCGCGCACCCGGTGGGGCAGACGACGCCGACGACGTACGAGTCGGTGGGCGGCGGGGAGAACCGCACGCGCACGGACCTGCGGTCGCGGGAGGACCAGGGCGCCATCCAGATCGAGAAGGTGCAGGACAAGGTCGACGACGCCGCGGGCCGTGGAGTGGACCACCGCACCTTCGGCGCCAAGAAGGAGCGCCCCGACGACAGCGCCGATGCCGGGGCAACCGGCACCGGCGGCACTGCCGCGTGATTGTGCTGGGCGACGGCGATGGTTTGTGTGCGGCACCGTACGTGTGCGTGCTTTTGTGTGCGCTGCTTGGCTGCTCTGTCTACGCGCGCGTGGACTGTGAAGCCAACCAGCCAGTGGTAGTGTAACTGTGTAAGATAGATTGCAATAAAGTAAAAGGACCGTCTGATCTGAATCCTATACATAGGCCTTGTTTAGTTTATAAAAATTTTCAAAATTTTTCGTTACATTGAAATTTTTCATGGAGTATGCATTCATGGAGTATTAAATAGATAAAAATAAAAACTAATTGTACAGTTTATCTATAATTTGTGAGATAATCTTTTAAGTCTAATTATTTCGTGATTGGACAATGTTTTCAGAATTTTTGCGAACTAAACAAGGCCTTAGGCTCTGGTCGGTTCCAGCTGCTGTATTTTCCCATATATATAGTGGGGTTTGATTCCTCAGGTACAGAAACTGACACGCCAATCAAGAGGCTAAGCAAACTCCATCGATCCCGCATTATTGCCCGGTAGCTACTGTGTAGTAATTAACAATCAGGCCGGCCGGATGGCGTCGGAGAAGAGCAGGATCCTGGTGGTCGGCGGGACGGGGTACCTGGGCAGGCATGTCGTGGCGGCGAGCGCGAGGCTCGGCCACCCCACCTTGGCGCTGGTCAGGGACACCGCCCCCTCCGACCCGGCCAAGGCGGCGCTGCTCAAGAGCTTCCAGGACACCGGCGTGACGCTCCTCAAGGGCGACCTGTACGACCAGGCTAGCCTGGCGAGCGCCGTCAAGGCTGCCGACGTGGTCATCTCCACGCTCGGGAAGATGCAGATCGCCGACCAGGCAAGGCTCATCGATGCCATCAAGGAGGCCGGCAACGTCAAGGTCCGTCGTGTCCTGTTTCTTCCCCTTGCTGCACTGGAAGCAAAGCAAGAGCGCGTACTGCATGCTGACACATCTAGCTAATCTGCTTCGTTCGGTCCTGCGCATCGCATGCATGCGCGCAGCGGTTCTTCCCGTCGGAGTTCGGCCTGGACGTGGACCGCACGGGCATCGTGGAGCCGGGCAAGTCCGTCCTAAGCGGCAAGGTGGGCATCCGCCGGGCCACCGAGGCCGCGGGCATCCCCTACACCTACGCCGTGGCCGGCTACTTCGCGGGCTACGGGCTCCCCAACATCGGGCAGCTCCTCGCCCCCGGCCCGCCCACGGACGAGGCAGTCGTCCTCGGCGACGGCGACACCAAGGTGGTGTTCGTCGACGAGGCGGACATCGGGACCTACACGGTGCTGGCAGCCGGCGACCCGCGCGCCGAGAACAAGACGCTGTACATCAAGCCGCCGTCCAACACGCTGTCGCACAACCAGCTGCTCTCGCTGTGGGAGAGGAAGACCGGCAAGACGTTCCGGCGGGAGTACGTGCCCGAGGAAGCCGTGCTCAAGCAGATCCAAGGTTTGCTTTGCTTTGCTTTTGGATATGAATATATGATCCATTGCAGTAGAGTATTGCACAGGTTTTAACATTGTCGGATCCATGTGCAGAGTCGCCGATCCCGCTGAGCATCATCCTGGCGATCGGGCACGCGGGGTACGTGCGTGGGGAGCAGGCCGGCTTCGAGATCGACCCGGCCATGGGGGTGGACGCCAGCGAGCTGTACCCGGACGTCAAGTACACCACCGTCGATGAGTACCTCAACCGCTTCGTCTGATTGTCTCAACAGGCCGGACGTCGCCCGTGGCCCGCAATGTTTGGTGTGGACGGCATAACTAATTGTGTGATTCCTTAGCTAGCTACTGCTAGTCGCTAGCGACGACGTGACTACCTAAGCATCATTTGTCCCGCCATGAGTGATAGACGTGTCTGATGGATCTAGCGTGCCTACTTGTTTTGTACTGGTCTCATCTTTTCAATTATACGCTAATAATAACCAGGGGCCAGTTGGTGAGGCTCCGGGTGCTGCGGCTCCGGCTCTAGGAGTATGTGGATCACTATTGGATAGCGGA
>Ga0182004_10004863_pt1 | contig 10877 bp, 5 predicted proteins | sample Sormic07211540_1_FD_120479 | JGI IMG/M metagenome (GOLD analysis project Ga0182004, IMG submission 120479) | Endophyte microbial communities from Sorghum bicolor roots, Mead, Nebraska, USA - 072115-40_1 MetaG | ecosystem: Host-associated > Plants > Roots > Unclassified | place: USA: Nebraska...
ACAAGCACTCAAAGTAAACTTATTTTAAATTGATGCATACTAATGTGCTTTAACAATTATGATTTGCAATGCTCATGATGACATGATCCGTTTTTAGTAACCGTAACATCAGGGATGTTACACATAGAAAACTAAGAACCAAGAACCGAACCAAAAATACCGAGAACCGAACCGAAAGTACTGAAACCGAATTTTTTGGTACCTTATTCGGTTCCTGATTTTTAGGAATTGAATTTACCAAGGTAAATTCGATACTATACCTCGAGGAACCGAATTTACTGAATTGTGCTGAGTTTGAGTGTAGTTATATTATTAATAGCACTATTTTAGTCGATTATATTTGTATATGTGGTACTCTACTCATATAATCTTGTGGACATTTATACATGTATTTGGAATTACTATTATTTATGAAATTTTTTCCAAATTATGTCAAAATGAGCTTTTGAACATGTTATTACATGTTCATGCAATCAATTTGACATTTTTCGGTAAATATCGAAACCGAATCGAAAGTACCAAAACTGAATTTTGTCGGTATCGAGTTTTGGAAGGAATCGATCGGTACTTATTTCCGAGGAACCGAATTTCTATGAGAAACGAGGTGCCGAACCGAACCAAACCAAAGTACCGAATGCCCAGGGTGAGATTTAGTAGTTGAATGCCTTCTAATCCTACTTTGTTATTGAGAACTGTTGCAAGACCGAAAAGGGTATGTGAAGGAGTTGTTTGGAATGCATTGTATTGGGTATTTGTATGTGACTCAGTGCAGAGATCCTATAGAGGAGTTGTGAAATGATCTCACTTTTCCACAAAGGAAAAAAAATCCAAAATACAAATTATAATATGATAATCTAGGAGATCGAGCCATCACATTATCATATAACCGGTGATATCACTATACATTGTGGAATAACAAGATTTCAAGACATTTACAACACTTGGCGACATACCTAAGTACATCATTATTCTAGTGGAAGCACACAAAAATCTTCATCATAGTAGACATAGTGCATTAACGGGTGAAGGCTCCTATGCTCATCCCCTTGCCAATGGAATGCTTTGTGTTTGCTTTGTGGAAAGTGGTGCAAGGGTAGAGCAAAAGGCCTATGTATGGTTGTAGGTTTCCTATGCAAGTTCATCAATATCTTATAATAGTAATAGTTCATCAAGTTTTAACCCATCTCGTCCACATGTTCACCCATCCCATCACACACATCTCACCACACTCTCACTCTCTAGGTGGCAAGGATGACTCCTTCTCGTGCCTTAATTCAATGGCCAAAGACGGGAACCAACATCAAACCTAGGTGGAGAGAAGAAAGGACACCTCTCACTAATCAATCAAAGCATAGGTCATAGGAATGTATAAATCTGAGGACATGGTTGTACATAAAGATCAACCAACTCTGCAAAGCTTGTACACTTGGAACCACAAGATCACCATCATTGACGGTGGCCACCATCTAGGCTGATACTAGGCTACCTTCCAACCGTTGCGATGCCACCCTACCACCACTCAGCCCTGAGCCACCTCGGAGTCCATCGAAACACTGAGACTAGAGACATAGTACTAGGCCCCAGTGGTCACTACATTATCTTAGGAGGGTGTGGGTTCTATGCCTATACCTCCTAAAACTATCACCTTCCAACCTAGGAGTAGTGGCATCATCCTAGCTGGTCAGCATCTATCCCCATGCATTTAGGAATGGTGATGTGGATGTAGGGTCCTATGATCTGGTTCTCAAGACATACCAATCCTTAGGGGGTCAAATAGGATATCTTCTCAAGGGGTTCACCAACACCACATGCCTCGACAACACCTCCACCCTAGGGCTTCATCCCACAAAGACACTCTACCCCAGGATCTAATCATCACACAAGCACCCACTCAAGGCACCTCACACAAGGAATGCCTAGATCACACCCTTCTAGCAAGACTTGTCTAATGACTCATCATAAGATCCTGCTCGATCAATTTAACTCTCACCACACACCCAAGACACATGGCAAGATCTCCCTAGTTGTTACCACATTATTGGCACCAAGTGCCTTAACCACTCACAAACAGTCACCCACCAAGCATCACATAACCAATATAATGTGTAGTAGAAGTAGTAATAAGTAATAAAGTGAGCATCTAGCTATTGATACGTAGTAACCTAAGTACCCCACAAGAAAGGGATAAGATTTAGTTCGACTAGGATTCCTCCCATCTGATCCTAGTAGTAGTGCTATGTTATAGTACTACTAGGACTCTATATTGTAAACCGACTAGGACTCTTGCATCCTGGATTATATAAAGGAGGGCAAGGCTCCCTAGATCAGCAAAGATCATAAGAACACAACAGAATATGATCAATCCAAAGCAAAGTCTAACATCAAATGGATATAAAGGCTTTTACTCGAGTTCGATCTCAAGGGCCCAAACCAGTATAAGTCAACTATCTTCTGTGTTAACCATTGAGTTCCACATATGCCAAAGTCCAAACAAGTGTCCTAGGTACCCCCGTGGTAGGTTATCGATGGTAAACCTTGATAGCTAGTGTGCTAGGTAGAGGCTTTTGGTAGATTTGTATCCGAGAGCTTGATGGACCTTGACAATGTGATCTTCCTAGTAGGATCAATTTTCATATTTAGATTTTGGATCTACAAGGTGGACAGTGATGGCAAGCTCCAAAGCTGTTGCCTCAAGGACTCAGGGATCCATTAAGCACTTAACATCTTGATGACTGCAACAAATCAACTCACCAAGAAGTTCTAATGGCTCATGATTTTGTGTTCTTTTCCACTCGGACTCGAGAATAAAGCCTCAACATACTAAGAACCCAACTCAAGATTTTTGAAGATTCTCTTTAGAAGCCAAGCACTTTACCGTCTGGACTCACCAACCCAGCTATGTCTTATCAAGCGCTACTTCAAGATTTAGTCAATCTAGTGCAAAGGATAGTGCAAAGGATATTGTTGATTGGAGCTCAGGAAGGCCAAGTACTGACTATGACATGTCAAGATTGTATTGTCCCCTAGCCATGTTCCATTTTTGAAGATGGCAATACCTAGCTTGTTGACACAACAATGGATTTACCTGACCAAGAAGGAAGCTTAGTCCATGATGTCAAAGATTCCACTGAAATCATCAATGGCTCTGATAGGACAAGCATGGACACTAGCAATGGAGGGATCCATGTTTGAGAAGTGTTCATGGATCATCACTCCCAATCACCTTTAATCCCTCTAGAAGTACCAAATGTTAGGTCTTCAAATGAATCTGTGTCTAATATAACACCTGATGCTCAGGGAGATGACAGCAAAGTTGAGAGCTAGAGACAAGCTAGAGAAAGAAGGAAAAATTGAAACAGGGATGCCGACACCATGCCTAGCAATGCAAATAAGCCTAGACTAGACATGAGACCAATCTAGTCGAGTATAATAAAGAAAATTAGAGAGGGAAGCTAAAGACAGACGAGCAACTCAAAACTCTCCATATGCCAAGATTCATAGGCTAGTTGATGAATACATACCTATTAGTCACCTCAACAAATAACAAGTGTGCCTTCAAGAATCCTCTGATCAATGACCTTACAAATGCAAGGTTGAATAACCCACTTGAAACAACCCACCATGGTTCATAGAGATAGGACAACCAGAATCAGCGAAGCTCTACTTGAGAGATTGGGACCGGTGTTGACGTTGGATAATACCAACATTTTCTAATTATATAAATATGAGAATTGGTACAATATAATGAATCTATGTAAGTCTAGGATATAAACTGACATTTTCCATGAGTTTTGGTGAATTATTATTTTTGTAGGATTATTTTAGAAAACAATCAAGGAGGATCTATTTGTTAAATAAAATAACTAACTTATTCTATGAAAAATATGAGAGAAGACTCTAGAAGGATCAAAAAGACACTAGAGCAAAGCGAGTTGTGAAAGGCTGAGTTGTAGGACTGGCCGGTCCCACTCTAGGGTCGACCGGCCTGCCCCCAAGCCACCTTGCCTCCTTCTTCTAGAACCTTCCTCCACTGTCTCCTAGGATGCATCTCCACCGTGTTTCAAGGTTGGTTTGATCCAAAGGCTCACATTGATCCCCCAAGGTTATATAATCAGACCCTAGCTCCAGCTCGACATGATGAGGCAACAACTTGATGAGTGTTAGCCTAGTGTTCATGGTCATAGAGGCGTTCAGTGAGGTGGTGCAGTAGTAGAGTGGCCTCACTGGCTTGGTGCGGCATGGCAAGGTGGAGCCATGGGTTGGCGAGCAGGAGGCGTGGTGTGGAGGTAGCAACATCATAAGCTTTGGCATGGCCTTAGCCAGTGCTATGGTGTAGGGACAAGGCGGGCATGGAGGCTGACTATGACATCACAAGTCACATATGTTAGTGCCTGAGGCATGGCACGGTAGGTGGTACTGAACAACGTTGTGGCTTCAGGCATGTAGAGGAGCTACGGAAGGAAGGCAAGCTCGACATTGGTGAAGTGGAAGAAGGAGAGGAAGAGGAAGGAGTGGCGGTGGCCTGGAGGAAGCTTGAGGGAGGCGGCTAGCTATGGCACGAGGTGCAACAAAGAAGGAGGAGGTATGAGGTGTCGAGGACAGAGGAGCGAGGCCATGGCTGGCTACTTGGCTTTAGGCGACATAGAGCACTAGAGGGCTTGATGCTACTGTGAGGAAGGGGAGAAGGCAGAGTAGTGCAGCAATGCTAGGGAAAATGGAGAAGGGCACAGAGAGCTATGACTCTTATAGCCATGTAGGCTAGGGTTCAGAGGCCGTCCTAGCATCTATGTTGTTTATGTGATGGTCATGACATGCGTCAATCGATGGTGGGGGCGAAGTACGAACACCAAGGCAACATTGCAATCTAGGGGCATGGTCATGTGCAGCTTCTACCACCGAGCGGTGGTAGTGGTGCCCTAGAAGGGTGTGCACCTAGGGCTTGGGGCTGGGGCACTAGCTACTTGGGCAAGCTAGGCTAGCACGTGCTACTAGGCCTTGTGCATGAGAGAAGGCAAGGCAGGCTGGCCTGCTTGGCCAGAAGTGGAGGGAGGTGAGCTAGGGTAGCACGAGATGGGCCATAGAGAGTAGAGGAGGGAAGAAGAAGTGGGCTATGTGAAAGAGGGATAGAGAGGAAAGGATGGGGTTTGGACCAAGAGAAGGGAAATGAGTTTTCTAATTACCGACTTAAGGATTTAACAGGGAATTCAAAAGGAGTTTTGGGAGATGGAATAAAAAAGGATTCAAGGAGAAAAAGGAATAATTGTTTTTTCCTTTTTATGACTCTAGGATTTTTGGGAGGAAATCCAAAGGAGATTCAAGAATGATTCAAAAGAGATGGGTGGAACCATGAAGGATTCAAAGGAATTGGTATGGATTTGTGTACAACAAACATGAAACATGAAACCCACTCATGGGCACAGGAACATTTGTATAAACATCCCTATATGAATGCAAAGATTTATTAGTGGGTGTGACTTAGATTTGACCTAAGGACTACATGCTTCACACATGTAGGCAAATTTTAAAAGAGCTCACATTTTTTGTTACATGAAAACTTGGGTTGTTACAAGTTGCTTCGTGCGCTCCTAGGGGGCTCATGATGTTGTCTTCTGAAATTGAGCATGTAAAGTGGATGACACTCAGTTTAGGTGGACCATCGCATCAGGGAATCCCCACAAGGGATGGGTATCAGAACAGTTGACTGACTCACATCCACAATCCTTATGCAAAGCATCATTTCAACTCACTCCATATGCACTTTGACCTTTGACTTTTTTAAAAACTTATTCTATGTTGTAGGTGAACCTTAAGTGTTATAACTCTTGTCCCTAGTCAAACCTAGCCTCCCTTCCCTAAAATCATATTTGCACAACATCAAAAAGAGTTTTTTAGAAAGGAAATGATAGGAAGTTGGTTACTGTTGTCATAGGTCTAGGTCTGATAGTAAGGTCTACCTAAGTGAGGTATGGTAAGAATTTGTTAGAACATACCTAGGTCAAGTGTGTCATATCAAGTGCCATTAGAATAGACCTTTGGAGTCCCTTATCAAGTTCCTATCATTGTCGCGAAGGCTCAACAAAGGATGTTGGCAACATCTCACGTGTATCTTGGCCCTATCTTCCAAATCACATCCTAGCAACATGGACAGTGACCTGACTGCATGAGGGAACAACATACCAAGCAAGCTTTGATGTTTGATCACAATGGTGTAGTATGCCCACCCAATAGTGGATCCAACCAAGTTTGAAGAGTCAAGTAAACACACCCCAATAGACCTAAGCGATGTCCATCCTAGAGCATAGCAATGGCAAGGTATGACAACACCTACCGCCTAATGAGAGTCTGATGAGGCTACCATGGCACTGGCAGCCACAAACACTACAGAGCTTAGAATGCTCCTAGAGACATCATGGATGGTTGACCTTGTAAGTGCAATCAAGCTCTAGTTGTGGGTTTTGGTGACAATGACCACACGATTAGAGGACAAATGAGATTTATTGAGATGACAAGCAGGTAAGATAAGAATGAGGACAATACATGAGATGTGAGATGGCACAAGCCAAGCTACAAAATGATGTAGAGATGAACTCAAAGTGGAGCTTCAAAGTTTATCTTTTTGCTATTGAGTTTAGGCTATGCCGCAATATAAAGAGGGATGCAAATTTAGTTGGTCTGAGGAAGATAGAGTGCTCAAGCATAACAACTAAATCATAAGAGACACACTCTAGCACTTCATGACCATGAAAAATGTTTTTGGGGACTTATGGGATCTAAAATTATGGCACAATTCAAAAGTTTCGATGGTTGTGCGGGTTGTGTGCATACTATCGTTAGAACTTCTGACATGAAGTATTCTATGCGTGCATGCACCAGCAATCCAATGTGTGTCATGAGTTCTGGTGTCAAGCCAAATGGTTGTGTGGTTGTGCGGACATAGCACATGGTGAAGGATTATGAGGACGCTACGCTAGCTAGAAAACAAAAATTTTGACCTCATAAAATAGGATCAACTGCTAGTTATAGATCACGTGATTACCACTAGACGTGTAGGTGCAGCGGAGGTGACTTGGTGTAGTCATGCATGTAGTAGCAGTGCCGTGCAGTTGCGTGGTCGTCCACCATATCAATCCCTCTCACGCGGTTCGTCCTTGTGCCCTAGATGCAACACCTCCGAGGTATCCCACTATGCGGGGAAGAAGCGTCGTGCCTCCGGACTGCTAGGTCCATGAGGAGCAATAGGCACGAGCGTGGGTGAGTGGTGGTGGCTACCTAATGGCATGAGTTAACCCTAGTTGTGCCCACTCCCTCTCTTATATAGGCATCCTCCAATCAGCCCTGCGTTGGAGGCCCAATTAGAAAACCCTAAGCCCTGTCTAATTTGGGTCCAACCCGAATTAAGCTTCCAGACCCTTAAGCGTGCGACCCTATGGGTTCACATACATATAGACATGGGCCAAGTACTCCTACTTGCCCAATAGTTGACAGTGGCCTCTAGCAAGGTGTGACAACTCCTATACGCATGCAAAGATCATATCAGACGAACCATTACAAACACATACATGGTATTCCTTTGCCACACGATATTTGGTTCAACTCGTGGGTTAACACTTAACCCAAGCACGGCCATGCATTTGTTGATCCAATCACTTGAGTGATCTAGTGATATCTCTCTCACATAGAGAGGGGCAAGTTCCATCTTAATTATCTATGTCTCACAGCATGTTTCCCGATAAACCCGAAGACTACATTTATAACTACCGTATTACGAAGTAACATTTAATAGTCCCTAAGTAGGTCATTTCACATCTTGAGAACATACGACAATCTCAGGTCTAAGGACATAACATACATGATGCATAAAGAGATAATAAGAACATCTTAGGTTGGGTTTGTCCAGCCCCATGTCATACATGTGCCCACATTATTAGTTTGACATCTCTATGTCCATGACTTATGAAACATAGTCATCAACTAATACATGTGCTAATCTAATATTCATGTGTGTCCTCACATGAACTACGATTAGGGACAACTCTAGAATAACAATACAAGTAAAAGAGTTTCACAAATAAGTCACATAATTGTCAATCGATACAAGTTTGCTTATAATGGATATTCATTGAACTCATAATATATGTCATGGATACAATCATAATATCATCATCTCTATGATTACCTCTAGGGCATATTCCCAACACGTGGGTCATAAGTTCTAACTCACGTCATAAGTTCCAAGCTAAGCCATAAATTTTGACTCGCATCATAAGTTCTGACCCAAGTCATAAGTTCTGACCTGAGTCATAAGTTCTGACATCAAGCAAGATGGTTGTGCAGTTGTGAGGGCATCACACATGGGTCATAAGTTCTAACTCAGGTCATAAGTTCTGACCAAAGCCATAAGTTTTGACTCGCGTCATAAGTTTTGACCCAAATCATAAGTTCTGACCTAAGCCATAAGTTCTGGCATTAACTGATTTCGTGCAGACAGTAACCTAGCATGAATAGTGTCTCTAGTATATGAAAGAAGTTTTGATATCTATGTTGGAAGTCCTAACATCGATCTGTATGGTTAGATTTCTACTTAGCATGAATAGCTCTCACCTCTCTTCTAACCATTACTCACTCATTTCACTTGACCAAAACCTTCAGCAAAGTGCTCTCTAGCTCTCAAACTCCCCCCTTCTTCTCCTCTTTGCTCCTAGATTCAAATCTTGCAAGAGATTGTGTTGAGAGAAGGGATTTGGTGAGAGAAACATTGATTCAAATCTTGATCACTTAATTTCTTCGTCAAGCCAGTCAAATTTGCGTCTATTACTCTTGGGTTCATGGAACCCTAGCTAGCTAGGCATCACCCAAGAGCTCTTGATCTGTGGGAGAACCTTGGTAAGTTTGTATTACCCTTGATCTTCTAGTTTACCTTTGAGGGTGCTTGAGAGAGGCAAGGAGGTGAAAGAGACTCCAACCTTAGTGATCACCTCAACAATGAGGACATACGCAAGCCTTAGTGGCTAGCCAAACCTCAGGATAAATCCTTGTGTCTCATGTGCTTATTATTGTTGTGATTACTTGTTCTTTGTTGTCTCTCTCTCTCCCTCAAGGTATTTCTTAGGTTTTGGTCTTGATCTACAAATTGGTGGTGCTCTAAGGCCAAGGAATCACTTTGACTACTTCATCTTACCACAAGGAAGTGGGGTTAAATTTTTTAGATACACCTATTCACCCTCCCTCTAGGCTTATCAATGATCCTTACAAACCCTAATCAAGAGTAGCTGGAAGAAGCCCAAGACACAGAAGTAAGATCCTAGGATTGTAGGGGAATGGATTGAGAGAAGTATACCTACACCTAAAGTACCCACAAGAGAAGGGGTAGTTCACTGAGTGATCAAAGATAAATAGTACGATCGAGGTAAATTAGGCTCTGAATGGACAATAGAATCAGAAGTGCATGAACTTAGTAGCCATCCATATCACACAAGGAATGAGAAGCTCACACTAATGGTCTACGAGCATGACTTGCAATGTCCAACAAGTTCTCAGCTGATCGACTGTGACCAATGAGACAAATCAACCACCTTGATGGGTGGCTTCATGTTCAGATCAATCCCTTAGTTCATCAATACTAATACCATGCCTAGAATAATGGAGAACTAGCAAATTGTCCAAGTCTAGTTTCCTAATCCTCAAATAGAGACAGTGAGAGGACTAGAACTTCTACCACTATGATGGCGGCGTCGAGAAGTGCTACTACTATGGAGAATATGGCAATGATGGTGACAACATATGTGGATAGGTTAGAGAAAGCATAGCCCTGAGGGAAGGATGCCTGGGAAACATTAGGACCACACCTGTGACAAGGACAAGATTGGATTAATTATAATAAGTAATCCAGAACATGACCCTTAGTCAAGGAGCCCCAAACCTAGGAGAATGGATGGGATTGAAAATACCTAAGTTCACCGATGGGAAGTGATGATAGATGTGAGTGGCAAGGTTCTCATGGGAAAGAAGCTATGAGATGTTCTGAGGATTGACTATTATGTCATTGTGAACTCCCTGCATCTCTTCCCTTGCAGAGAGGCACTCCATTCTCTCAGACAAGTTGTGCACTAAGGCCTATAGCAGACCTAGAAGACTAAAATCCCTAGTTTGGTTTTGGACAATTAATGAAACCTAGGGAGTAATCATTGTGCTAAGTGTGTAGAAATGAAATGATAAGTCCCATGCCAAGTAGTGGAGCTAGAGGATCATGGTGATGGTGGTGATGACCACAAGATGATCAAGTGCTCAACATGGAAAGAACAAAGAGAAAAACAAAACCCTATGAAGATCAAGGAAACAATATTGCTTAGGGTTTTTGTTTTGGTGATCGAGACACCATAGAGGGTGTGATCACACTTAGGATAGATAGCCATACTATAAAGAGGGGAATTCTTTGGCTAAGAGGTCTATCAAGTGCCACTAGGTGACTTTGTTCATGTGCATATATTTAGAAGCTAGTGAGCTAACTTAACTCCTTTGAAGAAAATGATTGTAAAAATGCTAACACGTGCACACAAGCTCGGTGGGATTCGGCATTTTTGTGAAAATAAAATGTCCATTTTCCACTATGCTAGAGGTGGATTTGAAAAGATGGTGAAGTCATAGAGTGAAACACTCACCAGACGCTAGTGCCAAGAGCACTAGACGTAGAGGTTGCGTTGGGTGAGTTCTGTCTAGCAAGTTTTCTCAAGGTTGAGCACCGAACGTAGGGACCTCCATGTGAAAGGTCCTTGTTTGGTTTTGGTAATTGAGTGACAACTTAGGTGGACTAATAGTGTTTATGTGAGATACACAGGAGATTAGTCCACAGGTGATGATGTGATGATGGAGGAGCTCAT
>Ga0182004_10004864_pt1 | contig 10876 bp, 11 predicted proteins | sample Sormic07211540_1_FD_120479 | JGI IMG/M metagenome (GOLD analysis project Ga0182004, IMG submission 120479) | Endophyte microbial communities from Sorghum bicolor roots, Mead, Nebraska, USA - 072115-40_1 MetaG | ecosystem: Host-associated > Plants > Roots > Unclassified | place: USA: Nebraska...
ACAAATGCTTGGTGCTTATGGTTTCGATCAATTCATGTTGTCAGCATGTTTGTACCATCCACTTAAAGTTAGAAATCTTGTGCAAAGCAAAGCCTATACACCGAAAAGTTGTTCATCCACACCATGGAGCATTGAGTTTAAAAATTATACTTCTAAACCCTTGAATAAATTTTGCTACCACAATAATTTTTAGAATAACATTAGTTCTCAACATCCATTTGATGAAAAGTTTGATCTTCTAAAGATAAAACATGATAACATGAATCAAATGATTGGATTGGAAAAAAATTTTGTGCTACCATCCTCTAAACTGTTTGCAGGTTCACCAAAGTTGAGAGAATGTTTCTTACATGGAAAAGGAAATAATGTAAAAATAATTCATAATGGAACAAATGAACAGAACAAAAGGAATGATTATTGGAATTATCAAGTACATGCAGTACTCTCAATTTTATCTAAGCTGTTTTCTGGTAAACAAAAGTCGTGGACGACTTTTCTTGAAGGGAGGGAGGATGATGAGACCATACTAAGGCAATCAACATTCAAGCATCCACTCAAGGTGAAAGCTAAACTTAATTCCAAAACATTTAGGTTTCCACATACAAGGCTACTACTTGGTTTATATGATTATAGATTCAAACACCTTGCTATCATGGAACAAGAAGATTGCAATATTATCACAACATTACAAACCGACGGCCTAGCACAACTCTTTGGATCAGAAGAGTTAGAGTCGACGACGACTCCTTTTCAAGAGGGGGAGGATGATATGACCGCGCCAGTAAGCAAGATGTCATAAGCTCCAAGTCAAGCTACAACTACTCAAGTTTTACCTACACCGACACCACCCCATGTCATCGATGGACTGGTTACAAGTAGTTGTGCAAAGAAGCTACAACAAGAGCTCCACACGCTACTTTGTGAGATTCATTTTAATATTAATGAGAATTATATACTACCTAAGTGTTCTACCTTGATCGTACTCAGGTATATAGAAGAAGAGAAGGATGAATCGGATCCTGAAGAACGGACCAGTGCAAGTCCTAGAAGACACTATAAAATTGACCTGAGAGTCAAAAACGGACCAGTGGAAGTCAAGAACGGACCAGTGTAAAGAAATCTTCATAACATTTTACTCACAAAAGCTATGAAGGTCTATGAGGACTTGTTGGAAAGCTTGTCGAGTCTGCTTTCCAATGCCTCAAGTCTCATCTCATTTGGACATCGCAATCAAGAGTTATGCTTGGATATGTCAAGACTGCTTAGAAGGTCAACAGTCTATCGTGACATAATGTTGGTACAAATTACCATGCAAAACTGTACCAATCTACAACGTTTCATGGTGCATGGCATACATTGCTGGAAAGCTCTTGGAGTCTAGTTTCACACCCAAGAAACGGTTTCGTCATTTGGACTTCCTAATAAAGAGTTATGGTCAGTTTATTGGAAACTGCTCTAGAGGCCAACAGTCACGCGAAGCTAGTTCGAGAATCCATTCCGAGGATTCCTTTCACATTGCCTTCCCTCAGAAACTCTATTTCATTTCCATACCTATCTAGGAGGGTTGTTCCTAGTATAAATATCCCCTGTCTCTAAGCTATTAGCAACCTTTGATCATTTTGATAAACTACATGATATTGTAGCCGCGCTGCTGAGTGCCTTACTCAACCTTTGTTCTTCCTTGTTCTTCTTGGACTTGTGAAGTGAATCCTCTGGGTTCCCCTACTTCGTGCTCTACGGCTTTCGTTCGGCTATGCCGTATTGTGTGGATTAGTTCCGGATTGTGGTTCTATGGTCGTTCGGAGATCGAGTCGAAGTCTTCGCGGTTTCGGTGCCTCTCTCCCCGTCGCTTGGTCGCATCCAACCATTGTCAGGTATAAAGCTAGTTATCCGCTGTTCGCAGCAAGTTATTCTTGTTCTTTTGATCTACTGTCGTGAAGATCGGGCCACCCTCGTACCGATTCATATCGGTACCCTATCATAGATGGACCGCCCGCAGCTACACCACCTTTGCACGAGGATGTGGAGGACAAGGAGCTTGAGCCTGTTAGCGACTTGGATGGAGAGGCGATCTTCAACACTGACTCGGGCGACGAGCCTGGAGTGTAGTGGGTAGTTGGTAGCCGCCCTGTGAGGTTCCTTTGTAGTGTGACCTGTGGCAGTCGTGCCCTTGTAATCATGATGTAATCCTGAACCTTGATCTAAGACTTGTGCCAGTGCTATGGTGATGTAATAACTTTATGGACCGGATGTTGTAATGACTCTATCATGTTCGAACTGTGATGATATTTCCATTTGTTGTGCATTTTATGGATATCTGTGTCATGTGCTGTGATTGGTGATGTTGTTTTGTGGAATTGAATTATTGTGCCTTTTTCGGTAGAGTTATTCCCTCAAATACTTTCAAGCATGATTATAAGTTATTCTACGGCAAATCTTGTCATCATCAGTACTCACTAACTGTGTTTTTACAGATGTCTAGAGGCACTCGAGGTGCGGGAAATCATGCAAACATGGATCCACCCCTTCCTCCTCTACCACCAAATCCAGCAGAGCTGATGCAAGCGATGGTGGAATATCAGAGGTTGCTGACGGAGACTATCCGTCAGATGGCAAATCAGGGTGGTCGGGACATACAACATGGGCCAACACCTAATCAGAACAGTAGTTTCAAGGATTTTATTGATACCAAGCCCCCATCTTTCAGAGAGGCTGAAGAACCCCTTCAGGCGGAAGAATGGCTGAACACGGTGGAACAGAAGTTCCGCTTACTTCGGCTGACTAAAAGTGTGAAAGCGGAATATGCGGCTCATCAATTGCAGGGTCCGGCTGGCATCTGGTGGAATCAGCATAGGGAGGCTCTTCCAGATAACACTGTGGTTGATTGGAATCTATTCCGTGAAGCTTTCAAGGGGCATTTCATACCTCCTGGGGTCATGGAAATGAAGCATACTGAGTTCATGTAGTTAACTCAGGGCAACAAAACTCTGAAGGAGTATTTGCATGCTTTCAATCATTTGTCAAAGTATGCCCCTGAGTTTGTGAGCACTGAATCAAAGAAGATTGCTAGCTTCAAGAGGGGTCTTGGCCCCAAGCTGTTGAAGACTATGGGCCGCACTAAGTGTGCCACCTTCAATGAGTTTGTCAGTGATGCTCTTACCCAAGAGAATTACAACACTGTGTACACTGCGACCAAGACTCGCAAGCAAGCTTTTGAGGCCGGGGTAGGGGCATCTCAGTCCAAGGCTCTAGAGGTAGCTAGGCCCTAGTATCGTGCTCCAACCCCTAATATGCGATACCGTCCTCCAACAAAGAAGAATCAGGCAAAGACGGGGTTCCGCAAGGGATACTCCATTGCTCTTCCTAGGGGGGAAACTGGGCCTAGCTATGCCAAGACTCCGCCTGCCAACCGTCCGTGCTGGAACTATAATCAGACAGGGCATTGGCAAAGCAACTATCCTTACCTGCCAAAGAAGGGCAACCAAGGGAACATCCGTCAGGGGTGCGTTCACTACACAACAGTGGAAAGCCATCCCTGCTGGTGATGTAGTTACGGGTGGTAAGTTCCTGGTTAACCAATGTGATGCACTTGTGCTTTTTGATTCAGGAGCATCACATTTCTTTGTGAGTTCAGATTTTGTGTCTAGGCATAATTTCAAGGCAGTTACACTTGATAAAGGTAGTTATTGCATTAGTGCCACTGCAAATAATATTTCTACAAATCAAGTGGTTTTGGGGCAACTTTGGAAATAGGAGACCGTCAGTTCCTGGCTGATCTGGTTGTTTTACCTGGTGTGGGTATAGATGTAATTCTGGGAATGAAGTGGATGAGTGGTAACGGGGTTCTTATCAACACCACTACTCGCGTGGTGATGTTGAGAGATCCTAGTGCTAAGGAGGTGTTCTTCGTGCAACTTCCCCGGGATATTCATATCTGTACCACGTTGAATGCAGTTACATCTAGGGCCATCAAGGATATTCTAGTGGTGTGTGAGTTTCCGGATGTATTCCCAGATGATTTGCCCGGGCTTCCTCCAGACCGGGATGTGGAGTTCAAAATTGAATTGCTTCCAGGTACTGCCCCTATCTCTAGAAGACCATATAGAATGCTACCAAATGAACTAGTTGAGCTTAAGACCCAGTTGAATGAATTGTTGAAGAAGGGTCTTATTCATCCTAGTTCTTCTCCTTAGGGTTGTCCAACTATCTTTGTGAAGAAGAAAGATCAGTCCTTGCGCATGTGTGTGGACTATCGTCCTCTCAATGCGGTGATCATCAAGAATAAGTATCCTCTTCCTCACATTGATATCTTGTTTGATCAGTTGTCCAAATCTAAGGTATTCTCCAAAATTGATTTACAGTCTAGGTACCATCTGATCAAGACCGTCCTCAAGATATACGTAAAACAGCTTTCTCGACAAGGTATGGGTTATATGAGTATCTCGTCATGTCCTTCGGTCTTACGAATGACCTAGCACACTTCATGTATCTCATGAATTCAGTCTTCATGCTCAAATTGGACAAGTTTGTGGTGGTCTTCATTGATTATATCTTAGTATATTATCGCAATGAAGAAGAACATGCACAACATCTGCATGTAGTGTTAACTCGTTTGCGTGAGCATCATCTTTATGCCAAGTTTAGCAAATGTGAGTTCTGGCTAAAGAAAGTACCTTTCTTGGGCCATGTCTTATCTGAAGAAGGCATATCAGTGGATCCGGCCAAGGTGCAAGAAGTGCTGGATTGGAAGGTTCCAACTTCGGTGCACGAGGTTCGGAGTTTTCTATGTTTGGTTGGGTATTATCGTCATTTCATTCCAGAGTTCTCAATAATATCCAAGCCTATGACTCGCCTACTTCATAAAGATGAAAAGTTCATGTGGACGCCTGAGTGTGAAGAGGCATTCCACAAGTTGAGGACACTGCTGACATCAGCTCCTATCCTTGCTCAACCTGATACCGAGAAGCCTTTCGATGTCTTTTGTGATGCATCTTGTATCGGTCTGGGCTATGTGTTGATGCAAGAAGGTTGTGTTATTGCTTATGCCTCGCGCCAACTTCGAAAACATGAGGTTAATTACCCTACTCATGATATAGAATTGGCCATAGTTGTCCATGCTTTGAAGATCTGGAGGCACTATTTGCTGGGTAATCTGTGCAATATCTACACTGACCATAAGAGTCTCAAGTACATCTTCACCCAACCTGAATTGAACATGCGGTAGCAAAGGTGGCTTGAGTTGATTAAAGATTATAATCTTCAAGTGCACTATCATCCAGGCAAGGCAAACGTGGTTGCGGATGCCTTGAGTCGGAAATCGCACTGCCATTCAGTTCAGATTAAAGAGTCATCATTGTCACATCTTATGCACCCACTAGTGCTTCTCCAGATTGCTTTGGAAAGTTCTCTTTGCAATCGAGTGATTGAATTGCAGCAAACTTTTGTAGGTATCCACCATATAGAGCGGAAGATGAAAGAAGAAGAAACCAAGCATTTCTGAGTCGATGAGAACTGAATTCTATGGTTCAAAGATCGGCTTGTTGTACCAAAGAACCGTGAGCTCTGAAATCAGATCTTATCTGAAGCTCATTCGTCCAAGCTATCCATCCATCCTGGTAGTAGTAAGATGTATCAGGATCTGAAACCTCTATTCTGGTGGACAAAGATGAAAAAGGAGATTGCTGCTTTTGTTGCTCGTTGTGATAACTGTTGTCGTGTGAAGGCAGTTCACATGAAAGCAGGTTTACTTCAACCCTTGCCAATCCCTGGTTGGAAATGGGAAGAAGTAAGTATGGACTTTATCTCTGGACTCCCAACTTCTGTTAAGGGTTATGACTCTATCTGGGTGATTGTGGATCGCTTGACCAAGATCGCTCGCTTTATTCCAGTTCGAACCGGCTCGCTTTATTCTAGTTCGAACCGACTATCATCCACACCAGTATGCGGAGTTGTACTTCGAGCACATTGTCCATCAGTATGGTGTGCCTTGTACTATCATATCAGATCGTGGACCGCAGTTCATTGCCCGCTTTTGGGAGTGTCTCCACGAGCAGATTGGTACTCACTTGGTTCGGAGTTCTGCATATCATCCCCAAACAGCTGGCCAAACTGAACGTGTTAACCAAATCCTAGAAGACATGTTGAGGGCATGTGCTCTCTCTTCAAAAGGTTCTTGGGTAAAGTGGTTACCGTTAGCTGAGTTCTATTATAACAACAGTTACCAAGAGAGCATCAGGATGGCTCCTTTTGAAGCCTTGTATGGTCGAAAGTGTCAAACCCCGTTGAACTGGGTAGAACCCAGGGAACGAAGGTATTACGACATCGATTTCGTGAACGAAGCAGAGCAGCAAGTCCATACAATCCAGCAACATCTGGAAGCTGCTCAAGGTCGTTAGAAAATTTATGTTGACAAGAGGAGAAAACCGATTGAGTTTGCAGTCAGAGATCATGTGTATCTCAAGGTGTCTCCAATGAAAGGTCTACAAAGGTTTGGAGTCAAGTGAAAGCTTGCACCCCGTTATGAGGGACCTTATCGGATTCTTGAGAGGAAAGGGAACATGGCTTACAAGGTTCAACTACCAGTTGAGCTACGAGCTATTTTTCCTGTCTTTCATGTATCACAGTTGAAGAAATGCCTTCGTGTTCTAGAAGAAAGAGTAGAGGTTCAGGATGTCAAGTTGAAATCACAATTGGTGTATGAAGAGAAGCCTGTAGTGGTTATTGGCCGCAAGGAGCGGGTGACTCATAATCGTGTGGTTAAGTTCTACAAGGTGTTATGGAGTAACCACGGGGAGGAAGATGCTACTTGCGAAACAGAGGACTATTTAAAAGAAGTTTATAAAACCATCGAAAATCAGTAAGCTTTCAAATCTCAGGACGAGATTTTTGTAAGGGGGGAGGGCTGTAACACCCCAGTCTTATGGTTGCATCCTTCCACAAGCATGACATGAGCATAATCATCTTCATAAGCATACCATGATCATCATTCACCTTGGGTCATGTCACTTTATGCATAGATGCTGTTTAACTTACTTATTTATGATCTCTATGCTTGTGTTTGAGTATACCTTGCCCTTGTTTGTGTCTTAGGCCTTGGTAAGTAGTCCATCTATGCTTTACTTAACCTTTGGAACAATGTTCATGTTGGTCATGTCTTCAAATTATGTCTCTAAGTCATACTTTCACTCATAGGCCCTATAAACCTCTTTTGCTTAGGCTTTTAAAAAGTGTTTCATAAAATGTTTGCGTGTCAAAACTTCCTAAAGAAAAGTTATAGAAAATTTTATAAGGAAGAAAAGTTGTTTTATGGCCATCTCACGAAAATGAACACAACTTGATCAAAAAGGGCTCACAAGGTAGAATTGGGGGCTGTTTTGACACTTTGCAAATTTTTGCTAAGACCTGGCGCCACCAGTTTGCCTGAAGGTTTTTGGAAGCTCCATATCTTTTCATCTAGGCCGAATTGGCCTTTGCTCCAGGTGACAAACTTGTAGAACTCAGTTAGTATCCCAAGAGTGTCAACTACACCTTCTCCTAATTCACCACGGTTTGGGAGATAATCAGTGTCAAAGTACCTCGGTCAGTCTGTGAAACCAGCTCTGAATGGACACCGTCACCGTCGATGTGGCCGACCGGCGGTAGCGTTTCGTCGACATTTGGCAACCGTACACCATCTCTAGCCCCGCTTGTTAGTGCTGAGGGCATGCATGACCTCCACGGCGTCGCCCTCGAGCTCCTAGGCGCGTCCATTCTCTCCCTCTCGCCCTTCTCGCACAGAAACACGGCCGCAGCGGAGGCGCCATCGTTGGGCTAACTCCAGCGAGCTCGAGTGTGCCCCACGCTGCATCGCCGTACACTAGAGTTCGCCCACAGCTCCGCCATGCTCCGCTCTCCAACCTCCACCCACAAGCTCGCCGTGAAACCTGCCGGTGAGCCGACATTTTCATCTTTCCCCAAATCGTGTCGACGGAACAGTTTTCTCCGGCAAGCCCAATGCTGAGCTCCTCGGAGCCTCTCGTCTTTTGTGGTTAGGTTATCAGGGTAGCTTAGAACCTTAGCTAGCATCTGCGCTAGTTGGGGGACACTCTACCGCGCTCACAGTCGCCGGACACGAAGCGCAGCGCCGCCGTGTTTCCGCCGGAGCTCGGTCTTCTCGTGGCCAGCCCTCTCCACATCGTTTCAAGCCAAGTCACCTACCTAGAAAGCTTCGTCATAGTTCGCTGGTGCTGTAGGAAACCCCAAGGCACGCTCTACCGGCCTGAGAACGCTGGCGTATCGTCGAGCACCACCGATGAGCCGCCATGGTCGACGCCAAGCCCCTTCTGGTGGCTCCGCTGTGGGGAAAAGGGGGTCAATCGGTTCGCAAGTGACCTGGGATCACGTTGGTGTCCTTGGTTTGGTTGGAGACCTCGCCGTCGCGGAGAAATCACCGGCGAACTTCGTCTCGGTTGAGGGGAAGAAGAACCTGACATGCGGGTCCCGCTGTCAGTGACTCAATGGCTCCGTCCTCTCTTTTATTCAAAATCCTGATTTTTGCAATCTTGCAAAAATCATATCTCCAGTTCCTGAGCTCCAAAAATTGTGAAACAAATTTTGCGATGATCCATTGGATGGCTAGTTTTTAATGAAAGTATAATATGCACCACGGTTTCTATGAAAAATAATGTTTAGGAATTAATCTTGTTATTTCAATTTAAATTCATATCACTTGATGTACTGCTCCAAATGCTGTGAAATTTTTATGCTGGGCTTTGTGTATTACTGGTATGCTCAGGTAAATATTTCATGATTTTTAGAGTACTGTGTCTCTGATATGCATTTTATGTTAATACTATTGCTTAAATCCATGTTTAAATCATATTAAATGCTACATGCTTATGATGGTGCTTTCCTTTGGTGTCAAGCTTGCTCATGGTAGTAATAGCATAAATAATCTGAAATCTGTTGTTTGACACTATTTAAGCCATGTTTCTTAATTTATGAAATAAGCACCTTGTTACATGTTAATTAAATATCTTAAGTTTGGCATGTGCAATTGCTCTGAATTTTTTATGGTAAAGTCAAGGTATATTGCTTGTGCTTCTGTAATGTTTGTAGATTTTTCTGAGCACTCCTGTGGATATCTTTTAATGATCCCCTTTTATGGAATTAAATTAATAAATGCCTTTTTAATTAAGTGTTTAGTAGTCAACATGTGGTTTTCTGGTAATCTTAGGTTATACTTATGCTTATGAGCCACTTGGTTGATACTAAATATGTCTTTGCTATGTCAGCAAATAATTAATTAAAGGTTACATAGCTGTTCTGGACAGCAAGGGAGTAATCTGATTATTGTCTAATGATAACTTTATTTTATGAAATACTTGTCTATACCAAAAATGTTGTAAACTTTGTATTCTAGCTGTGGTTAAAATTTGGGGTCATTTGGCTATGGCTTTTCCAAGTTCAGTTCTAGAACTAGGTGCTCTCTGTCTTTCTGGAACAGAACCTAGAACTGTATTTAATTGACCTGTTTCACTTTTGAATCTTGCTGAGATGTCTAAAGATGAAATGTAAACAATTTCATAAGCTTTTCAGAATGTCTTAATTCATGTCTGTTGGATCTATATATCTCTAGTTATGGGTTGTTCTTTGACCTGACCAGTTGTTGGTTGTTGTTTAAGTGTGTTTGTTGTGGTGGTACTTTTTGTGAGCTTGTAATAGAAGCTTACTCAGTAAATGAGTGTCCAGTGAAGTATGTAATCATGTTTGCCAAAGCATTCATCAGTCTCTTCGTATGCATACATTCCTTATTCATTCGTTCATGCAATAGGTGCACCGGAGACTGCAACCTCGTTCGAGTTCAAGAGGGTGATTCCAGAAGGTCCGGAGGTCACCCAGGAGACGGAGGCCCAGCCAGCACGACCCGAGGAGCCCGAAGAGGAAGTCGAGTGCCCTAGTCACGAGCCCGCTTCGTTCGTGAAAGGCAAGCCCCGGAGCATCTTAAGTCCCCCACTTTAATTTCAAAGCATGCTTAAATATGTTATATCTACTAATGCATTACTTATAGGAGTTGTGATGGAACCCTTGTTGCATTATATCTTTCCTTGTCCAGATATCTTATCCTACCTTGGTGTAGAGTTAGGATCGAGTAGCAGCTTAGCCATGCTTTAATCGGAAGAAGTCGGGTGATATCCTGTCACCTGCGCGAAATAGGGTATGTTGTTAGATCCCGATTAGCTTTATGTGCTATCGTGGGAAAGAACCTGGTTTAAAACGACTTAAGTCGGGCGGTGTTTTGCAAGGTGGTAGTAACTCCATCTATGACAGCTAAGGACCGATCGTTGTATGTCCTCTTGTCATGTTGAACGCATGCCTAGTGCTTAGTTGGCCGAATAAATCGTTCCGACCGTGAAGCCTAGTAGTATGACTCAGGCCGGAAGACCAGCAAGTATAAAGTGCGCACTACCAGAGGAAGTGCGGTGTGCGGAGGGCCATTGGCGTAAGACCAAGGGCAGGTGATTTAATAGTCCTAATCTTCCTAGCAGAGTGGCAGCCCTGGGAGTGCAGCGCTGATCGTAGCCGCGATTCTTGAGTCGTACCAAAGGTGACCCACTTGCTCTCCGACAGGGGATGCATGAGTGAGTGCTAGGAATAACCCTCCAGCTGGATAGGAATCGATTCGAATCGTCGTTGTTGACGGTCCTTAAGTATCAAATTTAATTATCAAATAAACAAAGAAAGGGATCCAAATGTAATCAACATCTAGACTTATGGTTTTATCTGACAGAATTCCACGAGTTTTGGTGTTTGTCTATTTCTGCAGGGGGTTATCAGGAAATACGGAAGAAAGGCCCACACGTCGGGATTACATAGAGATATTAACGTACCGCGCAAT
>Ga0182004_10004865_pt1 | contig 10876 bp, 6 predicted proteins | sample Sormic07211540_1_FD_120479 | JGI IMG/M metagenome (GOLD analysis project Ga0182004, IMG submission 120479) | Endophyte microbial communities from Sorghum bicolor roots, Mead, Nebraska, USA - 072115-40_1 MetaG | ecosystem: Host-associated > Plants > Roots > Unclassified | place: USA: Nebraska...
CCTCCCCTCCCCTCCCCTACGACGCCCCGCTCATCCAGTTCTCTCAATCTCGATCTATTCTGAATGTTCGACGTCCACGGCGGAGGTGCTGATGGAGCTGAACCCGAGCAGCCGCTCATCCTCACCCGGTCAGCATGAACGGCATCGCTGCCGGCGTGCAGAGCACCGGCTGACTGCGCCAGCTGCGTCGCCGGTTTTGCGATCCTGTAGTAGGAGCGTGTGTATGTGTATTCTTGTGCGAGTGAGCTATGATTTGCAAGCTCTTTTTTTTTTTCTGAATAAAAAGGATGGTTAAAATGTGGAGAAGTACTTTGGTTCGACCGACGGATGAGGACTGCTTGGCAACTGACATGCGTTGCATTGGTCATGACTTTCGGTGTTGCATAATAAGCATGTTTCATTTTGAGTAATGACGCTGAGGCCTTAAGACAACTGTTGCTGGCTTTGCCACACCCAGAGGCCCGGATTAATCCTTAACCACGGGCTTCACCTTCTGCTTTACCAAACACCTGAAAAATTACAAGCAACAGACCTTAAAGCGCGTCATATATAATCATGAATCAGCAGAATGCAATGCGGATGCCTATTAGAAGCTAAGAAATTCAGTATAAGCGACAACATATTGGCAATTGAAGTAAAAGCCAAGTTTGAAAAAGACAAGCACGAGCGAACAAACTTCTTGTTCTTTTTTTTAAGATCTGAAACTTTTATTTAGCGTACATTATTAAGGACATAATTGACACAGTTTATGAGAAAATTCTGAGAAAAAAGAGGAAAATTAAAAACATAAAACTACTATCTACAACTAGGCCAAGCACCTCTACATATAGCTATCAACCTTCACAAGTTGATAACTATGTTCCATGAAACTCGTCATGTCTTATCATTGTCAACCTTGCCGATTTCAACGTAGGTACACAATAGGTCTTATTTCATGGACAGACCTCTATCATATACAAGGTGCCGCTAGATCCAAAAAACGACAGAGAAGATGAAAACTACCACAAAAGTTATCTTTGCTAACCACCACCAATAAGCATGGTGTCGAGCCATTATTGCATAGCTCGCCGTCACATTAAGGTAGCAGCTCTGACTTCTTATAGATTGCAAATGACACCATTGTCAATAGATGGATGCTGGGCGCGATGCTAGATTCCTGCGACGATGTCTTTAAAAAGGTCACAATGTCAAATGTGCTATCATAGCCGGTCCATAAATAGGTAGGGTTCTCACATAAAGAAAACCAGTAATGTACAATAGGATAGGATGGATGCCTCTAAGTGTCACCGTCACTTGGCACTCACCATCGTGCGATCAAAATTGATATATTCAAAGATATTTAAGAAATAGAATTCCTACCAAGCATGTTGCTCAAACTCATTGTGTGACATATAAGGTCTTGTTAGCCATTCTCCGTCAAGCCTTAAAATATTGGCTTTGAGGGCTCCTCCTTTTATCTAGTTTATTTTGAAAGGAGCTGAAGAACTTTTGCACATATCTAAACATGCAGGAGCCATCGAAAATCACCACTAAAATGCTAACGGTCATTTTATTAGGGCATCCACAATGAAAGGTAAGAAAAGGGTAGTAAAACCTTACAACCGGTAAGATACATTGTGAAGAGTAGAAGAATAGCAAGTAATAATTGATATTGGAAGCAACGCTATTACCGATAAGATAAATTAAAGATTCTTTTTTTGATGTCCTTGTCTGACAACCGATGAGCGCAGGAGAAGGTTGGAGTTGGATTAGCCCAGTCAATGCACTGTTTCCAAAATAAATCTGCTGATAGAGCATTAATGAAACAAACAATGAAACAAACTCAACAATGTATGAGTTTCACCTTGATGTTTCCTAGGCTGGGCAAAGCATTTAATTACTGCAAAATGATTGGATGACATGGTGAAACGATTTATTCCTCAATGGGAATTTCATCCTGTTTCACCGTGTGGGAAACAACGCCAGTGGAGTTTCACCATGGTGAAACTACTTCCTTCTCTCTCCTCGTCGTTTCATGCAAAAAGTGCAGTTTGCTGACATGACGCTCTAATAAATGTGCATGACATCCTAGTGAAACCCCCATTGAGACTGGCCTTACTGATTTTTCAATCGCTGGACCCACCTTCTTACCTGATGTACATTGTGGAGTAGGAGGAATTACTACTACTGCTGTTTTTTGGGTCCACCTTTCTACCGCATATACTCCCTCCGTGTCAAAATAAGTGTCGTTTTCGCTTTCCGAGAAATAAATTTAATTAAATATATAGTAAAAAATATTATTATTTATAGTACATAATTAGTATCATTGGAAAGATCTTTAAGTCTAGTTTTTTAACAAATTTATTTAGAGATATAAATATTGCATATATTTTCTATAAATCGAGTCACACTTGTGGCACAAAAACCTAAAACAACACTCTTTTTGGGACGGAGGGAGTACGTGATATACATTGGTGATGCTCTTACCATGTATGCGGCTTTAGGTCTTGTTTGAATGTATATGTATTAACTTCAATCTATATGTGTTAGAGTGGATTGAAATGAAACTTAGTTTAATTTAACTCCAACCTACTTTACCACATATGAATTGAGATGTACATGCACATTCTAACGAAGCCTGTACCTTAAGCTGAAAATCCTTCCTTACAGTAAACTTTATAAGCTTCCGCTTTGTTTAGTTCACCTCAAAAACCAAAATATTTTTAAGATTTCCCGTCACATTAAATCTTGCGACACATGTATGGAGTATTAAATATAAATAAAAATAAAAACTAATTACACAGTTTACTTATAAATCACGAGATGAATCTTTTAAACCTAGTTACTCCATAATTAGATAATGTTTATCAAATAAAAACGAAAGTGCTACCGTTCCGAAAACCTTGGAACTAAAACAAGGCCTTCTTCAAAGTTCGATGTGTGATGTGAGTATGTGACTACCGAACCAATGTTTGCTTATGATCGAAGTTTCACACTTTTAACCCAAAGATGGATGGGTGAAGTTTTCAAATGGAAGATAACCAAAAAGAGGAGAGGAGTGGCGGAATGGGTACAAATTTTTCAAAGTGTGAAGTAATGAGGCTCGAGGGACTTTTTTTCCTTTCTAAAAAGGTAAAAGCTACTAAGGGACCCATCTGTAATTATGCTTTCCTTCGCGCGAGCAAAGAGGGGGAGGGCAAACAGGCACTGGACAGACCCAAATCCCCGTAGCTCCAAACATCCAGAAGCTTCTAGACCAAACCTTCAAACCCATCGCCTCGGGTTCCGGCCATGTCGCTCTCGTCGGCGCGCCAGCGTCGTGCCACGGCGGCGTCTCCACCGACCGACGATGGGTACGCTAAGGACGCCAAGGACAGGAGGCGGCGGCCCGGCGGCGACGGGGACGGTGAGGACGAGGGTATCAAGTGGTTCCTCCCGTTCCTGGCGCTCGGGCTCCTCCGCCACATGAGCGCGTCCTCCAACCTGATCCATGACTGCGACGAGGTTTTCAACTACTGGGAGCCCCTCCACTTCCTCCTCTACCGCTCCGGCTTTCAGACCTGGGAGTACAGGTAACCTCTCCGAGCTCACCCCATAAATGATAAACCCTACCTGTGTCAGCCATTCCGGCTGTTTGATACTCCTGTGCGTATTGGAAGGGGATGAGAGTTTAGACATGTGCTCTGATTTGGACTGGAGAGGGTTCCTCGGGGAGCTTGGAAGCAATCCTGATTGGTTTGAGCGGTTGTGAAGATCTACACTGTCATTATAAGTGTTTTGCTTTAGGTTGTGCGATTGGGTGGTTGCAGGTTACACACAGGATGGCTTGGCTTGGGAGTTGTAGATTTATTACTTGAATGATTTCAATGTTTAAGGGCTTGTTTGGAATCAATCCATGGTATTGGGAGGTATTGAGGTGGAAAATTAGTTCATGTCCCACTCCAATCCACATGGATCGGGAGTAATTCAGTGTAGACAAACAAACCCTAAGGCCTTGTTTGGCTGCACTCTAATCCATGCCTATCCACATGTATTGGAGTTTTCACCCCAATGCACACCTCAATCCTCAAATTCCTCATGTACTGGAGTGGATTGGGCTCGAAATTAAGCTAAGTTTCAACCCAATCCACTTCAACACACATGGATTAAGGTGGATACAACTACATCCAAACAAGTCCAAGGTGGGAAAAAAACACACTGTTTACGATTTTGAGGGATTGGTGAAGCAGTGGGAGTTTCTGCATTGTCTGTTGCTGGTGTATGACTGTTTTTTTTTTCCTTGGGGAAAGGGGGTGGGGGTTCTACCAGTGATGGTGGTGAGGTTTGGGGCTGGGCAAGTTTACAACGCGACCGTTCTGAAATTAAGGTAGGCTGTTAATATTTGTATCTATTTTGTTTACAATCAAGCAGTGGTGGAGCTACGATCCCCCCTCCCCCTGAGAATTGAATATTTTTAATGATGTCAATGGTTGATGCTTAGGAAGTAATGTAGATTTGCACACCAGAGATAACTTCAGTACTATTGTCACTAATTGTTTCAAAATAGGCTGCCTGGCCTGCCTAGGCTTCACTGTACTGCCTTGCTTCTGATTGCCACCTACCTATGCCATCGTTATTCGTTTAGAACAGTCAAAGAGTCACATTTGGTGCAATTGTACCATGATGACTTAAATTTGGATTGAGCTACCATAGATTATTTATTTAATCATGCCACTTATGCTAGTATATACTTTCATAGTTTTATATATAGTAATGATATTTCATTGTGGAAGGTCTTCTGTGTTTTATGTTCACATACTCTTACTCTGTATCCTGTTTGAGTATCTGCTGGAAACAGTGTATTATGATATTCAATAGCATTTCTGGAAGTAACGAGGCTCGTTTTAGTTCGCGCCAATATGGTGATTGTTATATTCGTGTCATTTGGATTGGAAGAGTGATATAGCTATATATAAGACAGCTGCATATCTTCTGTAACTGTTACTGAAACAGTTTTTCAAATTAATAAGTATTCTTTGTTTTTTCCTCCACATCTTAGGACTAAGCAGTTTATTCTATATATATGCTTAGCTACCTTATGTTGAATGTTGACATAGGTTTTTACTTCCAAATTAATTCAGCTTGCAAGTATTGTGTGATAGCATCTTGATTTGATGTTTTCTTCATAGCATCCTGGAAGACTCCATCAGCCTTTTAGGGAAACTAAACCCATTAAATAACATAATTTGTCTGCAATGATTTTTTTGTATATTATGTTCTTCATGGCATAAAAGGTTAGTAAATAGGACATCGACTTTAACTTGAGACTAAAAGGCTTTGTTGTTTGATTTTGACTTTCTGCAAAAATGTCTATTGCAGTTCTGATTTTGCTCTTCGGTCATATTTGTACCTTTTTTTTCACGCTCTTGTAGCTGGGCCTGCTTCACTGATCTTTGGTGAGAATAAGGTTCGTAGTCTCTTACTCCTTTGGTTTCTTCACATCCTTATATGGTGGCTATCTCTTTACCTATTTGTGCTTACTAATGATATCTCACCTATTCTGTTGTGAAGGTTCGTGTGTTCTACTCATTGAGAATCTTTCTTGGTCTCATTTCAACTATTACCGAAACTGTTCTGGTGGTTGCTCTTTCAAGAAGATATGGGAAGCGACTTGCTTGTTATGTTCTTGCAATGCTATGCTTATCCAGCGGTTGCTTCTTTGCCAGTACCAGTATGTATCTTTGTAAATTCAGTTTTCTGTTGTCGTTTGGAAATTATATTGCAGATGTGTGATTGCTCCAACTGTGTTCTACCTTAATCATATTTATACTCTGTTCCAGGTTTCTTGCCAAGTTCATTCTCCATGTATGCAGTAACACTTTCATCTGCACTCTTCCTTCTTGAGAAATATGCTGGTGCAGTCTCAGTTGCAGCTGCTGGAGTGATCCTTGGTTGGCCTTTCTCAATTTTGGTTTTCCTCCCTGTTACTGTTTATTCTCTAATTAGAGGATCTTTTAGAAGGGTTTTTCTATCTGGATTTTTTACTTCACTGTGCTTTCTTGTAAGTAAATCCCTCACATTTTCAGTTTTTACCATATTTATGAGTTCCACTGATCATTACAAGTTTGTGCTAGGTTCTTTCGTTTGTTGCTGATTACTACTGCTATGGTCGACTGACATTCTCGGTGTTTAATCTTCTGAAATATAACGTTCTTGGTGGTGGTGAAAGTCACTTGTATGGAACCGAGGGGCTTTCATTTTACTTCAGGAATGGATTCAATAATTTCAATTTTGCCTTCATCCTGGCTCTTCTTTTCTTGGTGGTTGTACCATTTGCAAGAAAGAAATATGCTCCTGATCTACTGATAGTTGTCTCTCCTGTCTATATCTGGTTGGCTTTCATGTCTTTGCAGGCACACAAAGAAGAAAGGTAAGAAGGAATTTCGCAATATGCACATATGATCAGTTGAACACACGAACATTGGAATAAAATATAGGAAAAAAGTCTTCTTTTGTCTTTTCTGCAGAACATCTTCCTGCATGAAGATTATATAGAGGCTAGAAATGTAATTTCTGTCTACCTATGAACCTAGCATATGGCTAATTTAATTTGATCTATCTGGAGCACTTGGCATTATCTCTGTCTCTGGTATCCCTTAGACTCCATTATTTCCCTGAGCTAACCAGTTTGATTTTTTAGATTAGACTTTAAACACAAAAATGAGGTGCCTTGTATTTTGTTTAAACCTACATTTTCTAAGTTGCTGATTTGTTCAGCTTACTTGTGTTGCTGTTGGCAAGTTCCACCAATAAATTGAATTCACAGCATTTCTAATAGGATAGCCTTGAAATCCACTTAAATTAGACTAAATTATAACCAAATCAGCCATGTATCCTTTGTACTATGTTGCAACCGTTTTGACTAGTTATTGCTACTGAATAATGCTAAGAGTAATGGCCAGGTTTTCTGTAGTCCTCACCATTGTATGAAAAATAGTATGTTGTAATAGGGTATGAAAAGAACAACTCACTTTTGAAGAATTTTTCCTTGTATACAGATGGAACATACTGAGGCTGACTGGCCTTATCTGTCCGTGCAGGTTTCTCTATCCAATTTACACATTGATATGTGTTGCTGCCGCAGCTGTTATTGATAGCTTACCTGATCTTTTCCATGACAAATATTCATCTGATCAGTCTATTTTTGAAAAGGTTAGCTTGGAGACTTGAATGACATTCACACCTTATTTATTAACTCAGAATGGTTGTAAAGTTGTTTCACAATTCTTGTGACAGATAGCGAAGGGTCTGCGTCCTTTGATCCTTGGTTTCATTTTGTGTGCTTCCCACAGCCGAACATTTTCCATGTTAAATGGATATGGTGCTCCCCTGCAGATCTATCAGCATCTAGAACATCATGATGACACTGGGCCCGGTAAAACTCTGCAACCTATACCTGCCATGGCAAATGGTTATGTTCTTGCTTAGTATGATATAGTATTACACCTGTCATGCTAGACATGCCAGAGACCTAGAGTATTGTCTTATGTCATTGATTCCATTTTTCTTGTTAACTTATATAAATGAAGATGCAAAATTGACTTAAACAGATATACCATCAGAAAGAATGATGCTTGAAGGAATTGTTGGTAGCTAAATTTGTGTAGCTGTCTGTTTACAGGGTCTATTCTCTGTGTTGGAAGTGAGTGGCATCGCTATCCATCATCGTTCTTCATACCCTCCTATATCAGTGAAGTTCGGTGGATAGATGATGGCTTCCGTGGATTGCTTCCATTTCCCTTCAATGAGACCCTGGGTGGAACAACTGCAGCTCCGTCATACTTCAATAACAAGAACAAGGCTGCTGAAGGGCAATATGTAGTTTCCTTTCTTACTGAACTTCAACAATGCAATCTTCTAATAGTACACTGAGTGCAACCTGTTGTTATTTTTTCGGTGCAGCTTAAAGACATCGGAGCATGTACCTTACTGGTGGAACTTGATCTAAGACGGCCTTATCCCTCACGCGGGAGTGACTTGTCAAAGTGGGAGGTAGATGAACCCACATAATTTGTATATAAATTCACAGGATCCTACTAATTCTGTTTTCACAGTCTGACAAATCTTTGCAAACTGCAGGCACTGGCCGCACTACAGTTCCTGGATAGAGAGCTTTCCCCTGCACTATACCGGTCCTTCTTCATACCATACCGATGGCAACAAAACAACGTGTTCGGCCTGTACAAGCTACTGAGGAGGTTGCATCCTGACCATGCGTGATCAAGAGGCGTGTGGGGTTTGCTTCAATGAGCTTAATCACGTGATTTATTTTACCAAACAGCTCATTAAATTTGACTGATATAGGTTTTCTGATCCGAATGGGTTTTCCTAGTGGGTAATGGTGAACCCGATTTTCTCCCACTGATCGTCCCACCATACAATACAGAACCAGATTACGAGCTGTATAACTGAATTAGCCCCTTGACGAGGACGAGAGTTGTGAACTGCTGATGTAGTGATGTTCGAGGAGAATCATGTTTGCGGGCGCTGGTCAGTTGTGTTCTGAAACTGCTGTTTTTGCCAGTTGTAACTTGTTTGGATTGTTTGTTAAATCAAGGCCCATGACAGACTGATGGATTAGCGATTAATTCATGGAACCAACATCATTGAGATTTATACTTTTTTATTATATTGATTGATTGATTGATTTTTTTTTTGCTACGGTAAAAATGCCTCAAGCCTAGGTCAGAGGTAAAGGTCGTTCCACAAATATGCTCTGAAGTGTAACCAAGACCTGGTGTCCTGGTGAATGGGCCAACGGGCACGACAGGGTCCAGGGACGGAAAGGGCACGGGCGCACGGTCCATCCTAGCAACCTTCCCCCTCGCTGTTTTCTTCAAAATCGTTGCCACTCAGGCCAGTATGGTGGGAGGTTTCATGTCCATAGTTTTCAGGACATGACATTAAGAATAAAACGGGTCTCCGTTTCATATACTAGTTTTAGCATTTAATCCTTGCACTATGTTGTGATCAAATGTGCCGTATTACTATGTAGCCATGTGATATTGTTGTGCTTTCATATATGTGCGTGTGTAGCTGAATATATGAGTTTTCACATGTAAAAAATTGACAGCACTCAAAGCATCTTCAAGAGACTAGTTAAATCGTTTTGTAAATGTAAATATGGCTGTAGATGGCTCTCCAAATTTGCTAGCTAGCTATCCCTGAAATTGTGGTCTCGCTAAGGATGGGGATGTACCCGCGGTTCTTAAATGAACTAATATATATATTTTTTTATATTTTTTTTCATTTATTTTATTTAATTACACTAGACCGCGGGTACACCGTGTGTGGCCTGCTGAACGTGCACGATGATGCCTGGGCTGCTGCTGAACCTGAGTTCCAGGCGTCGGCGAGGTCTATGCGATGATCCACAAGTCAGCGTACGGCCAGCTACGGGATCAGGATGCATCCGAAGACAAAGGATCCGGTGACGTGGTAAGTTTAAATTTGGAGTCTCAATTTTTAGAAAGTCGGTTGAAGTAGTGTATCTTTTTAAGGTGAGATTCATTTTGGAGAATAGCTAAATCACTAAATTTAAATATCCTTTTTGGCTAATTCTTGGAGATGCTCTCAGGCACTAGGCAACTGATCGGCTTCACACACACAAAAAAATGCAGCATTCACACATGCACTACGTATCCATATTCAGTTTCACACTGAAAAATTGCAGCATTCACACATGCAAAATGTAGCAGATAAGAACAGTTAACCACAGCAGCAGAATGTGTACAGGGCTTCATGTTGATAGCAAACAGCATTCCAGCAGAAAACAAAAGTAATTCTGGATCTGAAGGTAAATGACAGAAATTGTTAATGCTCTCAACAAATATGACACTAAAAATGTCTGGCAAGAACTGTTCTGTAAGTATGGCAGCAGTGTCATGCACAGAAGAAAAATTCTATACTAAAAAAGATTCAAAAGCACGAACAAGAGTACTACACTTGGATCTGGAACATTAACGAGACTTACCATGGATTCTGCAATGGTTTCCATGCGCAGGCAACAAACAATCTTGATATGCCCACAAATCATAAAGCAATGAAAAATAGGGAACTGGGCAACAGTCCATCATATTCTACACTTTAGAACATTCTTCCACACATGTCCTGTTAACTGTTATCCATGCCAATTTCCACCCTGCAGCTGTTTTTCTCTAATAACAATGTTGATTTGCTGATCGGTGAACAGAGAAGCACATATAAGCCAGTTGCTATAGGCTTATTACTGAATGCAAGATGTGCCACATGTTCAGATACAAAACACTATAGTAGCCTGTTCTGTTGCATCTACTTCTCTATGGTCGGTTTGTAGCTAACGGCACAAAGCAATTGAGAATCAGCAAAGTAGTATGATTCTCCAGTCTCACCTAACTTGCCCCAAAGATCCATGGTGAAGAAAGCTGCAAGAGCATAGTGGAGATACAAGTGCTTGACACCAAGAATGCTACGTTACTCGGGCTCGTTTGTGGTTTGGACTCACAGCATCTCTAATCCCTTTGCCTGTCACTGCATACGGTGCTGAGGCTACTGGAAGTGAAGGAGACTTATCAAGGTGTGCGCATCGTTCGTTCCCATTCCAGTACAAAATCAGCCGGTTCGTGCATGAGTGGGACCAGCTGTCACCTGCATAACAAGGTAATTATCTTATCTTGGAATAATCGGTCCAAGTGTCCAGTGCCAATGAAATATTCAGAAGAAACCGTCACCCATCTACTTGACCCCCCCCCCCCCCCCCCCCCCCCCCCCCCCCCTCCCCCCCCCCCCCCCCCCACCCCCCACCACCCCCCCCCCCTGTTAAGAATCCCCTTCCGCTGCCTTTCTAATTTCAAAAAAAACTACTCAATTTTACTACTGA
>Ga0182004_10004866_pt1 | contig 10876 bp, 13 predicted proteins | sample Sormic07211540_1_FD_120479 | JGI IMG/M metagenome (GOLD analysis project Ga0182004, IMG submission 120479) | Endophyte microbial communities from Sorghum bicolor roots, Mead, Nebraska, USA - 072115-40_1 MetaG | ecosystem: Host-associated > Plants > Roots > Unclassified | place: USA: Nebraska...
AGATAAACACCAAAGCTCGTGGAATTCTGTCAGATAAAACCCTAATTCTAGATGTTTGTTTCATATTGATCCTTTTTTATGTTTATTTGATTATTAATTTTAGTACTTAAGGACCGTCAACAGCCACCATCCTATAAGCAATTCCTACGCCTTCCTTTTTTGACATCGGCAATCGGCAAATCACTTTCCATCGACATCGGCAACCACTAGTATCAGTCATCGGCATAGATCAATCACCATCCCTGGACAAGGCCACATTCTGCTGCTTCGTCATCAGCATCAATCCCCATCGGCAACTCCTTTGGTAACCAGCCACCACTCATTCACCTGGCGATCTATATTTCATTAACTCCTTGATACGTGTCCAAGGACACGTGTCCAAAGACACATGTCCAAAAACGGTGCCAACACATGGCCCCAAATTTCGAAGTATAAAATCATTAATGCTCTGAAATTCTTGTCAATAACGATGCCTTTATGCAATTACTCCGTTCTGTCAGTAATTAATTATCAAATCCAAACGACCTTAGTCCGGTCCTCCAACATGTACCTCGAATATCTCAACTTCTCGAACCGAATCTCCTAAACATACATTCATCAGCAACATTTCCATTAGAGTGGACTGCCAATGAGCCAACCAGGAGATCCTACAAAGTAAAATATCTCCTAAAATCATGACCCGTCGCTGTCAAATCATCTGCAGAATCCCTCGATTACCGTGCGAACAGTTACCATATCTATCTGAACACCTTCGGATTTCACGGATATGGCAAACAGATAAGTCAGAATTGCCCCTGCTTACTTTACCCTATAAATACTTCCTTTCTTGGCACTCTTCCTCCACCTTGTCATTCTACACCTTCCCAATCCTATCTTCTTGGCGGCGGCATCGTTGGAAAACTCAAGAACTCCGGCGAGGATCCTCACCCAGTGATTCTTCGAGCCCTCCATCCCTTCCTCCCTTCAGGAAGAAATGGCCATCAACTTCGTCGTCCCTGAGGTCAATTCCGCACCACCTTCCTTCTTTTTACTGTACTTTCGATTTTTTGCGCTGTTATTCACTTGGTGTTTCCTCTCTTTCTTTTCTCTGTTTTCCCAATATTCAAACCTTTAGGAATTAGCCGAGAAAATTGTTATCCCCACCAATCAACCCCACTTTCAATGTCTTGGACCATTGGGAAATCCAGATCATACTGATTTGATAAATGCAGAAACAAATAGGATCCCCTTTAGAGCTAAAAACTTCTCATTAGATCTATGGAAAGACACCTTTCGATCCTGGCCCAATTCTACTAAGGGGTTGAGAGATTGGTTCCTAAGAATCGGCAACTCAAATGAAGTCCAATGGGGTGAGCGTAAACTAGACCAGTGCATCAGGCTATCCATTGCCGATATGGAAATAAATGAATCACTATTGATAGCGGCTTTCGTACTTCTGGTCAGACACACTCAATGCTTTCTTGTTCGGCCATGGCCCTGCTTCTCCTACCCTTGCCAATGTACTTATGCTCACTGGTCTGGAAATAGCAACTGCCGATGATAGTCACCTGTTCGATAGCAAGCCCGAACGCAAAGTAGACACTCGCAACATCGGCGGCTGGTCAGGGTATATCCAGAAGTACCAGAAAACAGGACTAGTTGGGCAAAGGGAACACGCCATCTTTTGGAACATGTGGCTAGATAAATTTGTCTTCTGTGGCCGATCGGTAGGACCAACTTCTGTTATCTATCGGCAGCAGAGAAACTAGCCAATGGTGGTCGATTCCCTCTTGGCCGATACCTCCTAGGTTCCGTTTATCACCTCCTTAATCAAGTGGCTGAGAAACTTCTATTAGGTCAACCTATCGACAACCTAGGAGGTGCTTGGTGGTTCATCAACATGTAGCTCAATGTTCACATGCATAAACGCCTCCCATTCGATCTCTTTGCACAGCGGTTTCCTAGAGACATTGCCGAAGATTATGAACTGGCTGATGAAGAATCGGTAACTCACCAACCCTTGAACTATGGTGAAGCTGCTATAGTTCTACCCAGCACTGGTGGTAACAAAGACCATGTCAGTCGATTCTTCCAGACCCTGTATGATGGTCTTCCCAAAGATAAACGGGCATGGATGCCTTATGAAGATCCATAAACCAGATTCCCGCTGACCTTCCACCCTTTTGACGATGCTATCAACAAAGATACTGACTTGATGATGGCAATCATCACTCCAAGGGCCATCCCAGTGAATACTTTCGGCTGTGGGAAGAGCTCCAACCCCACTTACGAGTTTTATAATCCATCGGCATTAGCTCATCAACTGGCTTTTGGGCAGCTGCCGACCACACTCTGTTACGCTGATGTAGTGAAACCCAGGGAGACTATAACTAGTGGGCTCGAGTGGATAAGGATAGCCTAGCTTCAACCAAATGCTGATACGACAGATATCGATCTATCGGCTTGGATCCCGGCCCTCTTCATCACTCAGGCATACAAACAGTGGTGGGAAGAATGAAAGGAGCATTTGTTCAACACATCGGCTCTGACATACCGTGGCATGATCGATCCCAACTATAAAGTTCCCGATAACACTGTAAGTCTTCGACTGATATCTTAATTCCTTTATCACTTATGTTCCTATCGGTAACATACTTGTTTTCATTTTAACTGGTCAACAACCCAGCACCGACAGTCAGCAGGAGTGGAAGACCGATCGAACTCCTCCCATCAGGTCCAATCTCTTTGATTGGCCACAACGCACCGAGCCTATCGGCTTTGATGCATCGGAATGTGCGCTTCAAGAAGACGACCACCAAGTGGTCGAAGACTTCCCCATCGGTTGCCGCTGCCACTCTGGCACAGGCTTCCAAAGTAGACTCTTAATTTCCTTGGCTTCTACCGATTTCATTCCATACTTACATAATCCGTTCAGGGCACATCAACTGCTATTGGGACCTCATCGGTAACTTTTATGGTTCAACAAAATTTCATCAATATTCTTCTATGTTTCTACTTATGATATCTTTGGTTGTTGTAACAGCAAACTGGCAAATCAGCGAAGACCAGAAGCGCCCAAACAAGTGTCGATGCCCCCCACCCTAGCCAAGCCAAGAGAAAAGGCCCCAAGAGCACCAAGTCGCAACCAATACGCCAGAGGACAACACCATCTTCTCCTCCTCTTCCAGTGTCGCCGATTCATGTGGAATCATTCCCCTCTTCACTAGAAATCCAGACACAACAAGTACCGTACCCTCCTCAACCAGCACCTCAGTCACAAGAAGCACCAGCCGATGTGCTTGAATAGACTGCCGATCCAGCGGAGCTGATCATATCATGGGTTGTTCCTCCAGAACAAACAAGCGCTGTAGCCCCTCAAGGTAAAGTACTGACCACAAAATTATCACTGATAGACTTATCTTTACAAATTCTAATTACCCTTGTAATTTCTCAGTTGATATTGTTCCATCGGCAACTCCAGCCGATCAACCTATAGTACCGGCTACATCCCCTCATCAAAGGTGCGAAATCACTCTGAAGCAAGTAAGTTATCTGATTTCCATCCTTTATATCTTTAACATTTGACCATCAAATGACTTATTCTGCATTTCCTTTCAGGAACAAGACTCTCCAGACAACTTATTTTCCTTCGCCATCGATATTTCTGATGATGAGGGTGAAGAAGCGAGCTCTTCTCAAGCAGTGGGGATCTCATCAGCAGAAATCAAAGCTAAACTAGAAGACTTGTTGGTTCTGCTACATCAAGATACCACCCAACTGGTCGATGACTCTAACCCAGCCAAAGCTTTGTTTAAGACCCTTCGAGGTCAGATCCCGGCCAATGCAGAAGAAGTCCTGTTTCAAGCTGCACACTTGGAGAGCCGCCAGCTCCAATACCAGAAAGCTAACCAACGTCTTGCCGACAGAGCCGTTTACGCCCAACTCTCAGAGGAAGTAATGCAAGTAAAATGCATTGCTGATGAGAAACATAAGAGCATCGACATTCTGCTGTCAAGGGTGTCAATAAGGGGTACCCTAACCAATGCACATAACAAGAGGACCTGCATGTAAATTGAGGCCCCCGACTCGACGCCCCCCGTTCCCACGTGCGACTGCCAAAGTGTGACGACGACCATAGCCTCGAACACAGAGAAATGGTCGTGCGAGTTAGAAATAGCTCGACTGAACGACAATCGTCAAATATGGAACTAGCTGTATGAATCAACAGGCCTCGAGCGCAAGGATGCCGCCCGCCGCCTGATGCGGGTACGGGAACCAGGGCATTTAATGCGCCTGCCGCATTCTCACCTAACCCGATAGTCACGGGAAGCGTGATAGAGAGCAAGCACCCATCCAATCGCCCCTTTTTGCAGCCCTGTCCACCAGATGAGCCAGAGTATGGCAGGGCACAGTGAGACAGTCAGAACGTCAGGTCACAACCCCCTCGAGATGCCCAAAGTCAGCGCTCCGATCGGTAGGGCTTTGCGCGGCATCGGACCCTCGAGTGAACACGTTCCTTCCCAAAGAAGAGTCAGGCGGTGAAAGACAGCACCTCAACCACTCTGACGCGACTCTAGCCACCACGTACAGACGTGCCCACGGTTAAGCCAATCTAGGATGGCGCGCAGGAGCCAGATTTGGAGGCACGCGTAATCATCATCCAAGTGCTGAGTAACAAGACGGCTCGAGGCCACGCCGGTACGGAAGCCTCGAGTAGGTTAGCGCAGCACGCCCCTATCAACCCCTACTCTATCACCTACACCGTGTGACCTAGGTCCCCCCTTGGAACTATAAAAGGGGAGGCACAGGAAAGGATAGGGGACACGAGACATACGTAGAAGAACAACCATACTTCATCTCCATTTATCCACACCATACCGACTTGTATTCACCCCTGTACAAGCACTTAGGTGCAAAATAATAGAAATATCTCCCCTCCTCGCTGGACGTAGGGCCTTCTCTTGCCCGAACCAGGATAAATCTTTGTGTCTTGCTTGCACCACCATCTGGGAAAGGGAACACGCACACAAGTTTCACTCGTTGGTGTGACCCCCCGTGGGTAAAACACCGACAGTTGGCGCGCCAGGTAGGGGTCCTGCTTGTTTTTTCACCGATTTCCCACCTTTTACCAGATGGCCACTCTCATTTCACCGATCCCGCACTCCACTGTGATTTGGTTCGGGAGCCTCGAGTTCATGTCCACCGGTTTTGGCTACGACATGATCCTGCTTTTGGTCAAAGGACCAGGAGCAGCCCGCGTTGCACCCGCACGATCGAAGGCCTCGAGGTGGCCTCGCCACCATGCCTCCCCGCCTAAGAAGAGGCGCGGACAGCACCGCCACCGCCACTCCGCCGCTTCACGGTCACCGGCTCGAGCCAGGCGAGCGGTGGTGCAGGAGTCGACAGCCCCACACGGCGAAACCACGGTCACGGTGGCCAGACATCGCGAGGACCGCGCGACGGTGTTGAGCGACGACGCGCCTCATGTGCTCCCGTCCTCCACGACGCTGTTACCGCACGGGTTGTTCGCCCCTAGATGAACTTTCCTTTTCGGTCTGGACAATGCCGCAGCATCACTCGCTAGGACAATATGTCCAAATGCCCAGACGTACGTAGAACGACCAATGGTCCTTCCGCGCGACACCGGAGCACAACAACGACCAGCCGAACTGCCGGACTTCTCCTAGGTGCGAGGCCTCCGGCACCTTGGACCCGGGCGATACACAATCACCTCACTCAGGCAGCAGCTGGTGGAAGAAGGACGTGGATGTTTCTACGCTGCAGAGCCGAATCCCGACTCTGAGTCCGACAGCTACGACCCTATGAGGGAATGCTTCAATATCGACGGAGAGGTGGAGACCACAGATGAAACACAAGACACCGTCGCCGGTGGCCGAGCCCCTGTGGCAAGAGAGGACCCCAGGACGCCTGGGAACAACGGTCAAGTCGACCCCCCACCTCAGGAGGACAAAGTCACGCAACTTGCGCAGTTACAGGAGCTCAAAGCGAAGCTTGACGAAGATCGCGAGCGCCTCAGCCAGCTCGAACGGGCCCTCGAACAGGACCAACCGTACCTGTGGAGGCACGCGCAAATGAGCTCGAGAAGTGCACCGACAGATCATCGGAGATGGGGAGCCAAAACAGCCCGTCAGCCGTTTCCCTCGAGCAGGCCAGAACGTCGTGGCAGCAACCATGCTGCTACGTAACATGCCTGAACCCTCGAACTCCCAAGCACGGCGCATTCGAGACGAGGTGCAAATTCTGCTTCAAGTGGTGGCAGCTCAGTAAGCAGAGAGTTCGGCATCTCGATGTTGAGGAGCGGCCTCGAAGAAGCACGTCGAGCCGGACCGAAACGAAAAGGAGGTATCAGTGCATCAGCAACCACCCCCTCGAGGAAGGAAAGCAGCGCCTGTCCGAGACCGCCTCGTCGATGACCAGCGGTGACATGACACACGACATGACATCAATGACTATCGACGCCGTCGACATGGAGATGCAGAGGAGCGCGGTTACAGCGCCCACCGCGGCGGACAATATGACAGCGACAAGGACCGGATGACCCCAGAACCGTCGGGCCCTCGCGTGTTCAGTAGAGCGATCCGCAGCACGCCGCTGCCCAGCCCATTTTGGCCCCCCGACCAGCATTGCTAAATACAATGGTGAAACCAAGCTAGAGCTATGGCTGGCAGACTTCCGGCTAGCCTGTCAGTTGGGAGGCGCTCAAGGGGACGATCGAGCCATCATCCAACAGTTACCGCTTTTCCTCTCCGACACCACCCGCAGATGGCTCGGGGAACTCAATGCCAACCAGATCCACGATTGGACTGATTTGGTCAAGGTGTTCGAGGGCAACTTCAAAGGGACCTACATACGACCCGGCAATTCGTGGGACCTCAGCAAGTGCAAGCAGAAATCAGGAGAAACTCTCTGAGAGTATGCTCGATGCTTCTCGAAGCAGCGCACCAAGCTGCCGCACATCCCCGACCATGACATCATCCTGGCCTTTGTCTCAGGCACCACCTGCCGAGACCTGGTGCTGGAGTTGGGCTGGAATCGCCCTCAGACCGTCGATGAGCTAATGGACGTGGTGGCAAACTATGCTGCAGGGGAGGAAGCGGTCGGTGCTTTCTTCAGCTATGAAGGAAGCAAAGGCAAGGCGCCAGCCGACGACGATGAGGGCCCCAGTCGAGGGCCCAAGAAAAGTAAGAAGAAGAAGAAAGCACGACCGTTCAAATGAGAGGCCCTCGACGATGATCTCGTCGCCGCCATGGAGCGAAAAAAGCCTCGAGGACCCCCTGAGGCAGCTATCTTCGACAAGATGCTAAAGGAGCCTTGCCCTTATCATAAGGTAGGGGCAAAGCTCAAGCTTGAAGACTGCCGCATTCTGAAAAGATACTTCGACGGCCTGGGGCTTAAGAAGGATGACCAAAAGAAAGAAAGGAGCGGCGACAAGGGGGATGACAAAGAAGACGAGGGTTTCCCAGCCATCCACGACTGCTACATGATTTACGGTGGACCCTCGACGCAGCTAACTGCAAGGCAGCGCAAGAGGGAACATCGTGACGTCTTTGTAGCAAGGATGGCGGTGCCCCAGTACGTCAACTGGTCGAGCACCCCCATCACCTTCAATTGTGACGACGATCCCGACAAGGTGGTCGCCCCTGGCGTCTACCCGCTCGTCATCGACCCCATCATCGGCAACACGAGACTCTCGAAGGTGCTGATGGATGGCGGCAGCAGCCTGAACATCATCTACCTCGAGACCCTTGACCTCCTCGGCATCGAAAGGGCATAGCTCCAACCAAGCGCGGGCGGCTTCCATGGGGTCATACCAGGAAAGAAGGCATTGCCGGTAGGTCGAATCGACCTACCGGTCTGTTTTGGCACAGCGGCCAACTTCAGGAAGGAGGTTCTCACCTTTGAAGTGGTGGGATTTCGAGGCATGTACCACGCCATCATCGGACGTCCGGGCTATGCTAGATTCATCGCTATCCCCAACTACACCTACTTGAAGCTAAATATGCCTGGGCCCAAGGGGGTCATCACCGTCAGCTCCTCCTACGAGCACGCGTACGAGTGCGATGTGGAGTGCGTCGAGTACGGAGAAGCCATCGAAGGATCTGCCGAACTCGCCTCGAAGCTCGAGGCCCTCGCTGCAGAGGCTCCAGAGCCCAAGCATCACGCAGCCAGCTTCGAACCAACGGAAGGCACGTAGAAGATCCCGCTCGACCCCAAGGACACCGACGGCAAGGCGTTGATGCTCAGCGCTGACCTCGACCCCAAATAGGAAGCCGTGCTCGTCGACTTTCTCCGTGCAAACGCTGATATGTTTGCATGGAGTCCCTTGGACATGCTGGGCATACAAAGGGAAGTCGTCGAGCACTCCTTGGAAATTTGAGCCGGTTCCAAGCCAGTGAAGCAACGACTGCGTCGCTTCGACGAGCAGAAGCGCAAGATCATTGGCGAGGAAATCCACAAGCTTTTGACGGCCGGATTCATCAAGGAGGTTTACCATCCCGACTGGTTAGGAAATCCTATATTAGTTAAGAAAAAGAATGGGAAAATGAGGATGTGTGTCGATTACACGAGTTTGAATAAAGCATGTCCAAAAGTTCCTTTCCCTTTACCACGTATCAATCAGATTGTTGATTCTACCGCGGGATGTGAAACCCTTTCATTCCTTGATGCATATTCTGGTTACCACCAAATAAAAATGAAAGAATCCGACCAGCTCACGACATCTTTCATCACGCCTTTTGGGATGTATTGTTACATGACCATGCCCTTCGGGCTTCGAAACGCTGGGGCGACATACCAGCGATGCATGCTCCACATGTTCAGCAAACACATAGGATCGACGGTCGAGCCATACGTCGACGACAACGTCGTCAAATCGAAGAAACAAGGCGACCTGATTCAGGACCTCAAGATCGCTTTCGGTTGCCTACGCGCCAACAAAATCAAGCTCAACCCCGAGAAGTTCGTCTTTGGCGTACCTCGAGGCATGCTCTTGGGGTACATAGTCTCCCAACGCGGCATTGAGGCTAATCCCGAGAAAGTCTCGGCCATCGCAAAAATGGGGCCGATTCGAGACATCAAGGGAGTGCAAAAAGTCACGGGGTGCTTGGCGGTGCTAAGCCGTTTCATCTCGAGGTTACGGGAAAAGGCATTGTCGCTGTATCGGCTCTTGAAAAAGGCTGAACGTTTCTCTTGGACCCACGAAGCCGAGGAAGCCCTCGATAGCCTGAAAAAAAACTTTGACCTGTGCCCTAGTCCTAGTTCCACCTTAGCCCACAGAACCTCTGCTCCTATACGTCGCTGCGACAACCTAGGTGGTCAGTGCAGCGGTGGTGGTCGAGAGGCCGGAAGAAGGACACGCGCTGCCAGTCCAGAGGCCGGTCTACTTCATTAGCGAGGTGCTCTCCGAAACCAAGGTACGGTACCCATAGATCCAGAAATTGATCTACGCAGTAATCCTCGTCCGACGCAAGCTGCAACACTACTTCCTCAGTCACCCTATCATGGTGGTATCGTCCTTCCCCTTGGGAGAGATCATCCAGAGTCGAGAAGCTACGAGGAGGATCGCCAAATGGTCAGTCGAGCTCATGAGTGAGACCCTCACTTATGCGCCCCGCAAGGCCATCAAGTCTCAAGCTCTGGTGGATTTCGTCACGGAGTGGACGGACTCCCAGCTCCCTCCAGCTCAAGTTCAAGCGGAGAAGTGGACGATGTACTTCGATGGGTCTCTCATGAAGACGGGAGCTGGGGCAGGTCTGCTGTTCGTCTCACCCCTTGGCGTCCACATGAGGTACGTCATTAGAATACATTTCGCTGCATCTAACAACGTCGCGGAGTACGAGGCCCTCGTCAACGGGCTAAAGATCGCCACCGAGCTAGGAGTTTGGTGCCTCGACATTCGAGGCGACTCTCAGCTCGTCATCGACCAAGTGATGAAGGCCTCAAGTTGCCACGACTCAAAAATGGAGGCATACTGCATGGAAGTGCGTCGACTTGAGGACAAATTCCACGGCCTCGAGCTCGTCCACATCGCACGACGCTACAACAAAGTAGCCGATGAACTCGCTAAGATCGCGTCGACTCGAGGCACGGTCCCGCCCGACGCATTCTCAAGAGATCTGCACGAGCCATCTGTCGACTTGGGCTCTAGGGCTAACGTCGAAACCACCGGCCCCCATCCAACCGACGCTATCAAAGCCCTACTAGCGGCGGCAGAAGTGATGGAGGTGGAACAGCATCCCGATCGACCGTTCGACTGGCGCACACCGTTCCTTGATTGCCTGATCCGATGCGAGCTTCGGTAAGATCGATCTGAGACCCGCCGTATCGCTCGATGGGCCAAATCATACGTGATCTACGACGAAAGCAACGAACTATATCGACGAAGTCCGACCGGGATCTTGCAGCGCTGCATCATCATAGAAGAAGGTCGAAAGCTCCTCGAGGATCTACACTCGGGGGCTTGCGGCCATCACGCTGCTCCAAGGACCCTCATAGGGAACACTTTCTGACAGGGCTTCTACTGGCCAACGGCCGTAGCTGACGCCATAGAGCTCGTACGCTCATGCCATGGGTGTCAATTTTATGCCAAGCAAACCCATCTTCCTACTCTTGCTCTCCAGATGATCCCCATCACGTGGCCATTTGCGATGTGGGGTCTCAACCTTGTAGGCCCTTTACAGAAAGTAGCAGGAGGATACACCCATTTGCTGGTGGTCATTGACAAATTCTCCAAATGGGTCGAGGCTCGACCCATCTGTTGATATTTGGGAACGCAATAAGGAATTGATCCGCAAGCGCACGGATATCGGTGAGCACTTCACCTGGGAAATTATCCAGAGTATCGTATTTATTTTTTTACCACTAGGAGAAAGAGTGC
>Ga0182004_10004867_pt1 | contig 10875 bp, 7 predicted proteins | sample Sormic07211540_1_FD_120479 | JGI IMG/M metagenome (GOLD analysis project Ga0182004, IMG submission 120479) | Endophyte microbial communities from Sorghum bicolor roots, Mead, Nebraska, USA - 072115-40_1 MetaG | ecosystem: Host-associated > Plants > Roots > Unclassified | place: USA: Nebraska...
AGACTTTATAGTTAAGAATAACTTAGGAAATATTCTTGTAGCCCAATTCCATGCTAATGACTTACTAGAATATCTGTTGAGGTGCTTATCATTACTATATGTGGCTAGTTATGCTGATCAGATTAATTATCTTTGTCACCATTCATACTTTATCTATATTTTATGTGACATTTATCCCTGTATAAAAGAGATAGATAAATACTCTATATTACACATGCAATTATAGATACTCAATTCCATATTTGATTCCATAATCAATATTGATGATTAGCAATCCCTTCCCAGTGGTAAAAACATAAATAACGATACCTGGAATACTTCCCGGTTAAAATGCTACATCGGTATTAATCCGTGCGCTTGCAGATCTCATTTATTCATTCAGAAGAGCAATTGCATATTTCAATACCGCGTCTCTCATGTCATGCTTGGGATGACAACATGACTTAAGTGGCATGAGGGATAGGTTTGGTATTTTTGGCACCATTATCAGAATTAGAAAACTAAGTCTACTTTTGGTAATGATGTTAAGAATGCCCAACAGAAAGCTCTACCCAACCATTTATGCAAGAACCTCAACATAGGGTGCTCAATGTCCCGAGTATGATTGCCATGAAAGAAAGGCTCTTTAGATTTTAGAATCCAGAATTTGTGGGTGTCAAAATCATTTAAGGCTTCAGTAAAATCAAGACATGTATTTGAAGGAAAGCCTAAAAGATTGCTAAGAACTCTCCATGTTAAATAGAATTCTTGGGTCAACAACCTTAAATAGACTCCTGTCTAGGTGAGTTGAAGGGTGCATAGAAATTCTATGGTTAAAAGCTTTGACCCTAAATTAGTAATAGATGCAAAAGAACTCCAACCAACAAACTGGAAAATAGTTTCATAGAGAGAAAATGGCATTCCTTCACTTAGAAATTCTATGGTTGAAAGCTTTGACCCTAACTCAGTTGCCATACCTGTTTCACAGAGAAACACCTCATCCAAAACTGGTGTGTGGACGAAGTTCCTGCTCTTCAATTTATTGTAGGTGTTCTTTTCTCTTGCATCCCTCATGGCAAGGTGAGTTGTCGTGAGGAGAACCCTTTATGTAGGTGAGGAAGATGATGGCTAAGCGTTGGCAGCAGGATTGTTGATATTAGTTACGCACACGAAATAATCTAAAGAAATAATCCACAAGTGCATGGATATCGGCGAGCACTTCACATGGGAGATAAGTCCAGAGTATCGTATTTATATTTTTACCACTAGGAGAAAGCGTGCAAAAGACTAACCTTGGTCTTAACTACTACCCACAGGCTGCAAAACAAGACAGTGAGATATGAGCGATATAGAGAGAACACCTTCGTCAGTCTTCTTCTAACCTATGGTAAGTTGTGTAGATATTGTTCTAAGGGGAGTAACTAGAGAAAAGAGACACCTCATAGAGTGCTTAACCCTAGTACCATATACCCTACCTTACCTCCTGACGGGACATGGATTACTAAGACCCGAGATGATTATCACTTCCTCCCCAAAAAGGCTACCACAAATCCAGCCAGATAGGGAGTATCTATGAGTGTTCCTAGCCTAAGCACCATGCTTACACTACGAACAATTACTCTATTCCCAAGCGCAAGCGAATAAAGTAAACTCATAAACCAAAGAACAATAAGAACAATAGACTTGCTAGTATTAGAAGATGAATTGCCAAATGATTCTAGAACCAAGCCTCGGGTTAGAAGACTTAATCCTGAAGATACGAAGAAGAAGACACCGACAGGCCGGGGTTACTCAACTCCTATCTTCACCCTATACTCTCTCAATCTCTCTTGTTGCTATCACCCTAAAGAGACAGATCCATTCAAGGGACCCCTCTCTGTCTAACTCTCTCTAGAAAATATGAATTAGGGTTTCAGAGTTACATCTCAAGGGGGGGTACCCCTTTATTTATAGGGGGATCTAACCCCCTAGGAATAACTGTAGCCCTTGGATCAAACTGACTTAAACGTGCGCTTAAGATTAATCCTCAAAGTCGGTGGAGGCTAATCCACGAGACTCGCTGTGATTGGTGGAGGTACAAGGGCGGGCGCCCCTGCCCTTCTCAGGCGGCCACCCGGTGCCTGTCTCCTATTTGCTTCCCGTTCGGTCTGGAGCCTCCTGGAACCTTCTGGATTACTCTAGAGTTGATGTTTGCGGTATTCTCTCTATGTAAACCTAACATGTGGACCATCTTTTGTTATTATTCTGGTAACCCCCTGCTGAAATAGACAATCACCAAAACTCATGGAATTCTGTCAGTGATAACCCTATATCAACTAGATGATTTGCATATAGATCCATTTTCATGTCTAGTTGGCGGTTAAAATTAGGAGTTATCTACCGTCATCAAGGATTTGTGCTCATGTCAGAGCCAGCCATTGACGAGGTGTAGCGGGACGAGCTCCTTGTGGTCCTTCCTGAGACCATGTTGGCGATTCCCTTTGCCCAGCTCTTCATCCTACAACAAATTCTTACAGACAAAAGACAACACTAGTGCAAGGGGTTAGTCAAAGGTTAGCGGTTAGCCGTCTAGAGGTTAGTCGTTCTTTCAAGATTAAGTCTAGTTGCTAGTTTGGCTTTCGACAGAACCTCTCCTTGATTTTTGATTTCTTAATCCCTAGTTGGACAACACTTCCACTAAGTTCTCTCTATGAATTCTTGCAGCACTACCCCTCTTTCACTAGCTCTTGAGCTCTTGCTCACTCTCCCAACTTTCTTTCCTCTTTTCTACTCTTTCTAATCTCTCCTTCTATCCTAAACTCTCTTTGGACTACTAGAAGCCGAGAGCTCGAAGTTTGTCTACTAAAATTAGGAGTTATCTACCGTCAACTCCCCAAAGCTTACCCTTTGCTCGTCCCTGAGCAAAGATAAACTCAGTGATGGATCAGGAATTGCTACAATGCTTTCACGCCTCAAAAGTACACATGTATTCAAACAAGAACTCTCCTCTGAAATAGAGTGAACTATTCTGACACGAAACTTACTCATATTACCTTCCACATGGGGCTTGTAACTATCACTTGGGTCTTGAGCAGTTGAAAGACAGAACAGTCAAGTCGAGCACTATATATTTCTCACTCTTTGATAAACTATTATTCTAGAGTTTTTGCAAGATTTTCAAAAAAAACTCAGAGTTTCCTTTTATGACCCTTTCAAGTCTCTCATTTGTGATATTTCTAGATCCTTACCAAGGCATGAATGTTATATGCCTTCTCTCTACTCTTAGAATAAGACATATGTTATATAGTTAAACCATGGATCCAAAGAAACTAGTCATGCCATCAAATCATATGTGCATGTGAATAAGAGGAGTGAAGCAAGTAATATAAATGGTGATGATGATAGTTGTGGAGATCTAGTTATACATTTGCTCCTTGGTGATAACATAACTCCCTTATTTGGAAATTAAAGACCATGGAGGAACTTGGCTTGCTCTTTCTCTCTTTTTTTCTTTCTTGGGACATTTGTCCTCTTTCCTTTTTTCTCTCTTTTTTTCCTGAGAGCAACCAAGCCTCTTACTACAAATATATTAATAGGGAGTGTTAACTGGTGTAACTGGAGCTTTATTGAATGACCAGAAAAGGATAGGATGGTGACATATTTTTTTGGTGTTCACTCCCAGTGTAGGAGTGGAACATGTTCAAAATATATGCATGTGAATAAAGTAATGCGTACTCCCACGGTAGGAGCAGCACAGGTGCGTGTTTCCAGGGTATAAACAGCACAAGATGCATGGAGTATATGTATATGTGGGTGGTACTTCCAGGAACATAAGTAGCATAGAATGAATGGGGCATACTTCTAAGGACAGAAGCAGCATAGATCAATGGATGGATAGCACATAATATTGACTTTAACTGCATGACTAATTCCTAAGGGTCAACACAGCTTAACTACACACAATGCCTACAAGCAGTATATAGAAGTGGATGGCTTTCCTATTCTAGTAAGCATGTATATTTGGCTGTGGTAGGAATTTTGAACTCTCATCAAACAGGAAATCATCATGCAACAATTTAAGATTTTCAAAGATAAATTCTCTAGAACTCTAGTATCTCTAGGAACAAGATGGATAGCCGCTCAAAACCTTCCCATATCATATCTGTCAACTACCTAGACTTAGATCAAGCATTCGCTACCCACAAGTTTCAACTTCAGAGCAAACCTCAAATCAAAATAGTTGCTTCAAAACTCGGGAGAGTTCGAGGTTGAAAACTAGGTACTTGAAAGGAATTATGACAGAGCAACTATTCATCATTTCCATAAGAGATTATTCTATAGGGTTTATTTTAGCAGGCAATTTCTTCCAATACTCTCCTAAATTTTATTTAGCAAACTTAATATCAAAATATAAAGGTAGATATAGATATAAATAAATAGGGAAATCTTTATTTGGGTTTCTATGGTTATGCATCTTTTTATTTATTTTAGATTAACAAAGCACACTTAATAAATAAATAGATAAGTAAGTGATACTTAGCTGGATAAAAGGGGGTGCACTCCCCCAAGATGGATGTTGACGTAGTCTGTTGGTGTTGCTAACCAGCAGTGAAGGTGTACTAGTCCTCCCGAGATGGTTGCTATTGAGACAACACTCGACTCTTGAAAACAGCACTCCGACAAGGGATAAAACATCCTTCTACCTGTTAGCTCTTCTTGATCCTTTAAATTTTGTGAATCTCAAATAGACAACAAAGCTTGTGGAACTGATTAAGTGTTAGTGGAAAAACCCCTAAGCCTTGGTTGTCTAGAACCTCCTTAATATATTTAGCTTTTAGCAGGATCATAAGATATATTTTTGGTCTTTTTATGGTATGCAGAAAATGCAGTAGATGAAAACTTATTCTTATGCTACCACCATGGATATCTTTGTGGGCTGCCGCACCACAAAATTATCCACATGGGGCTTAGCATTTTCTAGCTGCAGTACTAAAAAGGGAAGTTGATAACTACCAAGTTACCTCTTGGTATGGTGTTCGGTGATTTAGGTCCTCCGAACAGGACCTCTTACCATGTTAACTCCTTAGGTGCTTTATCTAGTCCCAAAGGTGAAGTCCATGATAGTTGCACCTCTTGAGATGGTTTCACCCATGTTTATTGCTCTTCTAGCAGGTTGGAGTGTGAAGTACTAGTTGTGGGAGCTGGCAGCATCTTCGCTCAGTGTGCATGTTCATAGATCTAGGACTTCCACTTGTAGGATTCTTGAGGTGTTGACTAAAGTGTGTCCTGCTGATATAGACAAGGCAGAGATCAAGTGCATGGGCTCTGTTAGTGGAAAACACCAACAGAACCAAATGGTTTGTTCATTATTCTCTAGCCTTAGGCACTTGAATGAGGTAAAGTTGATATATGAGTTTTGCTCTATCTAAACATGGGTGATAGCATCAAACAACGAGCAAGAATGTGGCATTAAAACATTTAGCATATCAGATTAATCAACCTTAGCGAAGGATAGTCTACCTATGCATATAACTTTATGATTATGACTATCATCTTCCAAAGACAGGATGCACAACATTCCAGATCATTGAGTTAAAGGCTATAAGGCTAAGAAAGTGACGCTAGGAACAAGCACAAAGAACTAAACATGTTGAGTTAATTAGACTGGATCAAATGTGGTTCTAACTCAAAGCATGTTTGGCTCTCTACTTATGTGCATGCCAAAATTAAGGAGTATATTGTGGAAGTAATGATCACTTACCAAGAGATGTTACCTTTAGTATTTGAAGCATGTTGAAGCCATAACATCTTGTGGTAGCTTTCCTTGCTTGGCTACTCACGTGTCTTGTTCATGCACCAACTATCTTCTCAGTTGCACTCCTCTTGCCATGATTTGCTCTCTATCTAATTTGTGCTTGGACCTTTAGCTCTTCTTATTATTTTATCCCTACAAATCATTAATGGATGACACATACCCGAAGAAAAATACAAGTAATGACGAGGCATTTGTTCTAACTCAGCTAAGGGTCACTTTCTATGCTATAGAAAGATACTTGCTTAATCATACTTAGCATACGCATTTATTATTCACAACTACTTCTTTCTAGAGGATTGATTTTATTTTCCCATCTTATGTTTTAAATAGGCATTATGAATCAACTCAAACTCATAGAAATAAAGCAATAGTGAATTTAGAGATTGCAAACCAGTGTGTGGAGCGATGAGGAAAGACTTGGTTGGATTAGCTAGGAGAGTTGGCCTTCCTTCTCGACCTCGGAGGTGAGAGTGCGGAATGTTCCATGCTCTTTTCTTGTCAATCTTTTATTGATTCCTAATAATTAGTTTTTGACAGGAGAATGCAACTCCATGGAGTGAGTGCTTCGATTGTCGATCATGTTTTATGGCACCCATCTTTATTCTTGGCTATGAGTGAGTTGTGTCTCTCTTCATCTCTAGTGTGAGTTCATCTTAGGACTTGCCCATTTTGGTATAAAGTTTTCCTGCAGGGGTTAGTCCAACAAAATATCCAATATCTACTATAGCATATTATCGACTCAAAAGTCAACCTAGACACCACGTCTAATTTGATTTAGGAGGGCATTTTAACCTAAGCACCACGTTTAATTTAAAAAGCCTCTGAATGTAAGATCACCACTCCTAAACTTGGCACCATGCTTCATTAAATAGATGCATGAAACTACTCCAAACCAAAACATATACTATAGCAAACAAAGGTGACATGAAAGCATCAAACAATGATGATAGAGCATGAATATTGTTTAGCAAATTGAGCATATCTTAAAGGTAGATACAACCAAGATGATGTAGCAACATGGAAAAAGATGTATCTATGGAAGCATAACCTCCAAGCTTGACTTTTGCAATAATAAAGACTGGATGAAAGTAATTCAATGTTGCATAATGATTGGTTGGACATACCTTGCATTTGTTACTCCCTCGATCTTTTGCTCCAAACCTAGAAGGTTAGTGACAAAAATACCCAAAGGAATATTTTTACAATTTTAATTCTATGCTCAATTAACAATGGTAGCATAGTAGAAAGGTGAACACTCATGTTATGGTCTAAATAGTGCTTGTTTTGGGACACTAAGCTTGTCCTTGGGAAACTTTCAAGATGTAGTTTCGTGAAGTGGTTTCCCTCACAACACCACTCTAAGTGTATTATTCACCACAACGAGATCTACAATATTTATGGTAAACATATGTGTCTACAACCACCCTTTTCAAAACTTTAGGAATAGGGAGCCTAAGGGGGTTGAAGATCTCATGTGAGGTAATGTTAAAGAGACTACGTGAATCAGGAGATTTTTCATATGAGCAAGGGTCAAATGAGATGATGATGAAGTAGCTTCCTTTCTCATTGAAGTCTCCAACATTTTCTACTTCCATGAGTGACTCAACATGTATGTCCAAAAATTTCCTTAGGTCATCTCTTGAATTGATCTTATCTAAGGCCTTGTCCATCCATTCAATGGCAATAGCACATAGGTTTTTAATGCTCTCTAGCCATGGATGTTGCTCTCCTCGATGGTCTTGACGATTTCTATGCATAGGATATCTAGATGGATTTCTAGAATCATCGGGTGGTTTTGGAGAAAGAGTATAGAATAAGCCATTGTGAGCAAGGATGGGTTCGTATTCAATATCTAAAGTGGGCATAGAAGGGGAGAGGATAAGAGTAGCTTGTAGATGGCTTTACTCTCCTTCTATGGCATCTCTTGACATGCCATCCTTTAGTCTTTCTAACTATCATTCAATGGGATTAGATTTGAAAAGCTTCCTAAGAAATCACTTTTGAAGATTCAAACTAGAGCACTAAAAGAGCTCTTATGAAGCGGGAAGTTTAAACTCCTCCCAAAATATTTTTGATGGTAAAGTTGGAGGATAGCAGAATCATGGGATTGGATTATTTGCAAAGTAGCTATGAAAACTTCCTCTTCTAGTTTGGGGGATAATTCCTTCTCTACCTATAGGATTTATAATGAAGGCTAGTGTAAGGAGTGTGTCCACTAATAAGGAAAAACCTCTCCTCTCTATTGGATAAAGAAAGGAAAACTCCTCCCAAGACGGTATTATCAAGATCCATATAAAGATGTTTAAGAAGAACAAGGTCTTGTAGGTCTAAGCCTAAATTTATACTAATATTAAAAGATTCCCTAAGTGTAGCTAAAAGATCATTACCTACTTGATCAGAAGATAGGACCTTAGGTACATTAACTTCTTGATTAGAAGATAGGACTATAGCTATAGAAAAGGGTTGGCTTTGACCTATTGCAACCAAACATGGGCGTAGCTCGTAGCTAGATGTGAGAATCATTGGCTCTAGTGGCTCTAAGCTCGCGCTCATGGGTGCAAGAAATTGATAGATAGGCGTGGAATTTGGGTTATCCATAAGGAAAGAAAAGGAAAAACAAAAGATGAGATAAAACAAAAATATAAAAGTATAATACAAGGTAGATTAAGACTAGGTTATCTAAGCAGACCATCTTTCTCCCTGGCAACGGTGCCAAAAATGCTTGTTGATATTAGTTACACACATGAAAGAATTTAAAGAAATTATCCGCAAGCGCATGGATATCGGCGAGCACTTCACCTGGGTGATAAGTCCAGAGTATCGTATTTATATTTTTACCACTAGGAAAAAGCTTGGAAAAGACTAACCTTGGTCTTAACTACTACCCATGGGCTACAAGACAAGATACTGAGATATGACAGATATAGAGAGAACTCCTTCGTCAGTCTTCCTCTAACCTATGGTAAGCTGTGTAGATATTGTTCTAAGGGGAGTAACTCGAAAAAAGAGACACCTCAGAGAGTGCTTAACCCTAGTACCATATACCCTACCTTATCTCCTGATGGGACATGGATTACTGAGAACCAAGATTATTGTCACTTCCTCCCCAAAAAGGCTACCACAAATCCAGCTAGATAGAGAGTATATATGAGTGTTCCCAGACTAAGCACCACGCTTACACTACGAACGATTACTCTATTCCCAAGAGCAAGCGAATAAAGTAAACTCATAAACCAAAGAACAATAAGAACAATAGACTTACTAGTATTAGAAGTTGATTTACCGATAGAACCAAGCCTCAGGTTAGAAGACATAATCCTGAAGATACGGAGAAGAAGGCACCGAGAGGCCGAGCTTCCTCAACTCCTATCTTCACCCTATACTCTCTCAATCTCTCTTGTTGCTATCACCCTAAAGAGATAGATCAATTCGAGGGACCCCTCTCTGTCTAACTCTCTCTGGAAAATATGAATTATGGTTTCAGATTTACATCTCAAGGGGGTACCCCTTTATATATAGGGGGGATCCAACCCCCTAGGAATAACCGTAGCCCTTGGATCAAACTGACTTATAAGTGTGCTTAAGATTAATCCTCAAAGTCAGTGGAGGCTGATCCGCTAGACTCGCTGTGATTGGTGGCGGTATAGGGGCGGCCGGCCACCCAGTGCCCGGCTTTGATTTGCTTCCCGTTCGGTCTGGAGCTTCCTGGAACCTTCTGGATTACTCTGGAGTTGATGTTTGCGGTATTCTCTCTATGTAAACCTGACATGTGGACCATCTTTTGTTATTATTCTGGTAACCCCTACAGAAATAGACAATCACCAAAACTCATGGAATTCTATCAGTGATAACCCTATATCTACTAGATGTTTTGCATATAGATCCATTTTCATGTCTAGTTGACGGTTAAAATTAGGAGTTATCTAACGTCAACAAGGATCGCTGCTCATCTCAGAGCCGGCCCTTGATGAGGCATAGCGGGACAAGCTCCTTGTAGTCCTTCCGAAGACCTTGTTGGTGATTCCCTTTGCCCAACTCTTCATCCTGCAACAAATTCTTATAGACAAAAAACAACACTAGTGCAATGGGTTATTCAAAGGTTAGTGGTTAGCCGTCTAGAGGTCAGTCATTCTTTCAAGATTAAGTCTAGTTGCTAGTTTAGCTTTTGACAGAACCTCCACTTGATTTTAGATTTCTTAATCCCTAGTTGGACAGCACTTCCACTAAGTTCTCTCTATGAATTCTTGCAGCACTACCCCTCTTTCACTAGCTCTTGAGCACTTGCTCACTCTCCCAACTTTCTTTCCTCTTCTCTCCCTTTCTAAACTCTCCTTCACTCCCAAACTCTCTCTGGACTACTGGAGGCCGAGAGCTCGAAGTTTGTCTACTGAAATGGCTTGTGTGTGGTGTGAAGAAGTGAAGGGAGGAAGCCCTTTTATAGAAGAGAAGGTGGCCGGGCGGGTGCCCATAGGAGGTGGGGCAGTGTTGGGTATTTTAAACGCAAACAAAAAAATCTGCAAGCGCATGGATACCGATGTAGCTTTCACGCGGGAGTATTCCAGAGTATCGATTTTCCACAGAGAACGTGAGTGTACTAATTAAGATTCAAGATCGCCTAAGGATAACTAGTATAATGCCCATGCTAACGCTATAGTTTCATTTTAAGGATACACATGAAAACAATCAAATGATGATATTTTTCCATAGTTCAAATTTCACGTAATTGTATTACATAAAATAAGTCATAATAAAGTTGTCTCGCCTCAACCATCTAACAACAAGTTATAATAAGTTGTCTCGCCTCAACCATCTAATTTACAATCTGCTTAAGACCTTCTCTGCCTCGCCTCCATGAGGGCGTGAGCCTCTTGAATGCCCCAGACTCCTAGCCATTGGTCCATTGACGGTGTAGGTAGTCATGCCATGCTGTGACATCCACCTCGCGCCACGCCGAGGTTGTTGCCGATCCACGCCAAGTCCACTAACCCGAAGCCATGTGTCGTTTTGGACCACCCTCACTAAGCTTGTCCTCGTCTCGTTGCCCTTGAAGCAAACCAAGACAAACATTCAAGCAAATCATGTGGTCATTCTTGCATACAGAG
>Ga0182004_10004868_pt1 | contig 10875 bp, 2 predicted proteins | sample Sormic07211540_1_FD_120479 | JGI IMG/M metagenome (GOLD analysis project Ga0182004, IMG submission 120479) | Endophyte microbial communities from Sorghum bicolor roots, Mead, Nebraska, USA - 072115-40_1 MetaG | ecosystem: Host-associated > Plants > Roots > Unclassified | place: USA: Nebraska...
AGAAAAGCCAAAACAGATTATAATTTGAAACGAAGGACTACTACACTGCCTTGCCTCTGTGTGTACATATACATAAAGATCATAATCATAAAGATGGATTCATGTGAACGAATCTCATCATTGTGTCCATATTCGATCATGTGGCCGCCAGCAATTCAAAAACATCGTACTTCACGGCAGATATATAGCTGGACCAGCTTTATTTGCTGTTACGTTCCAGACGATGTCGCGCCTCTCCAGTAGTCCAGTTCACTGAATGGCCATTTATTTCAGCCATCAGGCGTCAGTTTCCCTAGGAGTAAGCCCTGTACCTTCAGTTCAGAATTCCTCGCGGTTGCAAAGATCTTATAACGCGCCCAACACAAATATTTGGTTTTGAATTTTAAACAATAATAACCCAAACCGGGTCATTGATACAACACATATTTAGGGGGTGAAAACTAGAGCTCTTCGTACTAACGGCAAACAATTAGCATGCATTCTCATCTAAACACCGGTTTCAACAAAACAAACTCCCACGATCACCATGCTGCCAACTGCATGCCTACTCAACTTCTTTGATGATTCTTCGCTTCCTGAAGGGCTGCACAGGCATGCTCCCCGGAGCGCTGTGCTTTCGCCTTCTTTCCTCTTTGCGGTTTTCAGCTTCAATCATCGTGCGCCGTAGGTTGGCTGCCTTGTAGATTGGCTTCGGCAGGTGTCTATGCCTGTAATAATTAACAACAAAACCATGCATGAAGGAACTTTTAATTCAGCAAAACTAATGGTAAGAGACGCTAGCTCATCAACTACTTGTGATTACATAATAAAAATAAAAAAGTATGATTGGCAACACTAGCTTACCTTACAATCCGCTTCACTTCTGGGAGATGCTTGTATCGCTCCTTCAAAGCATCCTGGTACTCTTGCTTTTTGCGCTCCCGTGGAAGAAGCTGCACGAGAGATTTGTTCAGTCATATACAAGAACTCAACAGCAAAACGTTCACAAACTCTTCCATTAATGGTCAGGAGTACAACTGATGACAATTACTTCCTATAAACTAACAACTAAATCCCAAGGCACCAATGATAAGTAGTAGTCATTTTCCAGGATAGCTATCCACAAGTTAATGACAGACACAAGGAATACGAAATAAGGAGTGCAACCATTCACAACAATAACACATGTTCCCCTAATCATCAGTTTACACGGATTCAATCATTCAAGTATTAATCCTCAAAAGCTAAACTAAGCATATATAATTAAAAAAACACAGAATTTCTCAGTGCAGCAAAATGAAAAAAAAAAAAGCTTGTGCTTTGCCTCCTGAATCCTCATACATGTTCCTTGCTAGTTGTTCTTGAAGCAAACTATGACCTCATGCAGACAAGACCAAATACAAACTGGATCCCAGTACCAAGAATGCTAATGCAACCATTTTCAGGCAAGCAGGATAATCCGGTAATAAATTCAACTGACCAAAAACTAAGCCAAGCAATGACCAAACATGATCAAAGGAAGCCTGTCAACCGCCTCATTGTCTGATCCCACTTAGCTGCTATAGTTCACTTCTCTATGTATGGCTCTTGTCATTAATGATATAGGAAAATAACTGTACAATGGGTCAAATGGTCTGTACAAAGAATTTGCTTTTGATTTTCTTTTTCTCCTTTCCTTTTGGTGTTCTTTTTTCCCTTAAGAGTTTGATTAGTTGATGAGCAGAAAACTATTGTAAGAAATTGGCTGTGCACGGTTGCATAGGCCAGAACTTTCTTTTGTTTTTCCAAAAAGATGGTCTGTACAATCCAGCCCGCCTGCATCCCATAATGGATATGAAAATACATATGAAAGACCATCTATAGTAATAATCCAGGTGCTCTGTGAGGTAAATTAGGGCATACAAAATTGTCAATTGCAATACTGCCAGGTCATGGAGCATCCACTGATCCACAGTGAAAAGGCAGAGACCTGTATTCTTGTCCAAAAAAGCTACCACCTGAATTCAGCATGACTCTGAACACCAGCAGGCAACAAGCATGCCAAAACACAACAACTTGAAAACACTGAGTGGTATTGAAAAACTTACTACTCCAAGTTGTTCCGAAGCTTTGGATTTCCACAGCCGAAGATTTGTATCATCACTGCCAGAGACTAGATAGGTCCCGTCGTAGGTGTACTTCACACAAAACACCCTTCAAAGTAGTATGGAAGATTGATTAGAATCTTACAATAATGTTAATGGTAAATAGCAGGAAATTATCTTTCAGAAAAAGATGCATAAAATGAAATCTGAACTCAATTCATACCGAACTATATAGAAAACAAAATTCAGTTATAGAATGCTCCATGCCCCACTTGGAAACCTATATCAACATAAATGGACCTCCCACTAAGCAATCCACTCAGTTTAACAGCATAGAGATTTTGAGGGTTAATTGGTCTCTAAGAATGAAAAAGATAAGAGGCAGCAAGTGGAGTTAAGCATAAGGTACCCAGTCTGGACTTTGGTCTAAAAATGAGGACACCAACAGCAACTAGAAACAAAAGGTGACGACTGACAAATATTGTAGTAATAAAGAAGAACCTTTGCATCCTCTTGGTGTGGTAAATCTCTCTGCTGTGATCTCCAAGATAATTAAAAATCCTTACCTGCAAAAAGTATCTATATATATACATCACTCAATAAAAAGAGTGAACTCATTGTAAGTTCTTTAGGAGTAGACATACTGTTCTATCATAGGAACCAGTAACAAATTCACGCCCTGTTGGAGAGTAGTCAATATCCATCCTGAAAACCCAAATTCATGTAAGATGACCAGACGTATGTCATAGGTACAGATCAACTGCATGAAATGATGTTTTTTGTACTTATGAGTTTATGCAACTTCAAAAGGTAATTTAAGTTATGTTTGATCACTAAATCAACTGTACGACAATGGAGCAACCCCACCACAGAATTAAGTGATAAATCCAGTTTCTACTCTCTTTGTACTCTATGATTTATTCCAATGTTCTTCAGATTGATAAGAGAGATAAGCCAGCAAGGGAAATATCCATATAGGTTCTTCTAACTTTCCTCAATATTCATATGCTCTTCATATTGATAAGAAATATATGCTAGTCAGGATAATAAATCTTTACAGCCAACCTACTATATAAATAGAACGAAAGGTACTTTTGCAGAAAAATACACTTACACTGCTGAAACATGTCCTTTGTGAACAATTTTGGCTTCGTCCAGCCTTCTAGCATCAAACGAATAACAGTTTGTGTCTTCATTTGCCTAGCAACAAAAGGGAACACAACATCAGTTCCTGAATGCTGGAGTTGCAGACTTGACAAATATTTATAATATGATAGTCAGAATTATGTGACAGCTCAAGTAAACATAAAAATAAATTTGAATCTTACAGCAGTGAAGTTCATGGGCTCTCTGGGGTTCCAGCATACTGAATTGCACCTTGTCTGCATAATCAAAGCACACATCACTGTATACAATTCAGTAGGTACAAACATAGAAGCTAGAAGAAAATGTACATTTATTAGGATTCCAAAGATGAGAATCAAACTGACCTTCATTATTAGTTTTCTAGCTGGAGATGACATGCGCAGGTCATAGAGTGTTAGACTCCGATCACTGGAAATATGAGACCACAAAAGTTAGCAATGCTTAGAGCATTCTTCTCATTGAGATGTTACATATGTCATGTCCTGATCTCCAGGATTGACATAAAAAATATTGATAAGCATTAGCAATGCTTAGAGCATTCTCATTGACATGTTACATATGTCCTGATCTCCAGAATTGATATAAAAATATCATTAAGCAATTTTATAGTGACCACAGCCAAACCAACAATTTGCTCCCTAACAGTGAGGTGACAGAGTGAAGACAGTTTAGAACTCATGTACTTCCTCCAGTTTGCAAATACTTGATTTGACACTTTGGACAAGGTTTGAGTCAAAACTTTAAAACTCTGATTGCAAATCTTATAAAGTATTTAATCAGAAACCCGGTGATCATATATGCATAGATTTGTCTTGGGAAGTCTTATCAAAGAACCATAAATTTGGTAAAATATTCATTGGTCAAAGGTATTTTTGGTAGACCACATCATTGTCCAAAAGATCAAGTATTTGCAAATTGGAGGGAGTAGCCAAACTAGCTCGACCAAAAATGGGCCATTTGAAAGGTCATCCCAACATATAAGAAACAAAGATATCTAATCCTCTTGTTGATACCACTACATAACTGTGAGATGAGGTCAAGTCAACCAGAGTGATTGAACTCTGGAAAAAAAAGGGCTTTATAAGAAAGGTACTGAGATTTTTTCACAAGGTCCTTCACAACTAGGATAACAATGACAACATAAAGTGACACCGAGGTTACCAAGAATGAGAAGAATGAGAAAAATGTACATTCCATTCATTTAAGTTATTGTGTGGTGCACTGGGCTTAATAAAACCATAGCAAAAAAGAAACATATCAAATTTTGCAGATAAAATAGCAAATTTACCTGCCCGATGTAATCAAAATATTACAATCTCCAGGATCAAAGCGCACAGAAAGAACTGTATCTTTACCCCACTCAAAGCTATTTATTGGCTCTGACCTGTGCAGATAAAATGAGTGTGGATGCTGGTAACACATAGAAACAAAATTGAAATTGTTAGAGATGAATTATATATACCTGTCAGGATCCCATATATCAACTTGGGCACCAACAGTTGCAAAAAGATTACCATCCCACTGGTGGTCAGCACCCCTATAAGTTATGAGAACAAATATTATTATTACAACTTTTGCAGATAAAAACAAAAGGAGCTAAGTTATGACCAAAAAAATTGCCCTTACCAGAATGCATGCTTCCAGGTGTAGACTGCTGATGGCTGCAAAATTGGTGAACTGAACAAGTCAGAAACAGAATTAGAGTAAAATGAAATAAATGTGTCCATCCAGTGCATGCCTGGGAATTATCTCCATTATGGTCGCTGGTGTCCACCATTTTAAGCATCGGAACTTTCCAGAGCCGAACACTGCAACCAATGACAGTGTAAGTGTATCAAAATAACACATATAAAACAGAAATAACAGAACTGCTTTACTTTACACCTCGAAACACTACAGTTTCATAAAATTAACTAGGTTTTAGACAGCATATGCATAAACTGTATAAACCCTGGAAGGCAACAGAGTCTAAATAGTACAGATGGTTCCTAGGCATGTCTCCAAAAGCACTCCAAATAGGCCATCAGGCGATGCTATAAAATATTGGCATCTTTAAGATTTATTATTATCCCTAACCTCACCAATCATGCCTACAGCAAGTTCACCTTGGCTGTATACAAGTGCATAAGATGTGTTACTGCTAGATATCGTTTATAGATATAAAGCAACTTGACACATATAGAAATCTAGAACACTGTCTTAAAGACAAAGAAAATCATATCAACATTAACTTACGTGCAGTCAACGCCACATGATACAAGAAGATCACCCTCCGTGGATGTTGTTAAACCTCTTACAGCACCCTGGTGTCCAGGGAACTGGCAAACTGTCTTCCTGTTGTAATTGTTATAAAAATCACACAAATTTACTTTATATACGACATGGAATATTATGATATAAATCCAAGAAACAATTGAGGAAAAGGAATGAGGTAATCCTCAACAAATAGCAGTACCTCGCAGCAATATCCCAAAGGCGAATATCTGCCAAGAAAACAGAAAAGGTGAATTTTACCATTTATTATCCAAATTTCAAATTGATTGACTGATAAAGGTAAAGCATGGATCCAAATTTTTTTCAGGTAAATAATGAAGAGGATGATGAACCATGTTCAGCACTTAAGGATGGCTGAATAAAAATCAGGTTGCAAATTTGCATATAATGGCTACAAGCCTACAACAAGCACTACTGAAACTACATGGTTTCCTATCTGTAAATATATGAGACAATACTCTTGAGGTACTCAAGAACCTTGACAACCAAACTATAATTTTGGAAAGGCAGCAGGTTTACCTGTTCACTAGATATAACAATAAGATATAGCCCACCAATACGGAATCGCTTTTCTGTAACTCTGTTGATCATTCAGACCAACATATAATATATTTTTGTGTGAGTGTGGAATTGAACTGACAAGTTACCTAATGTATGCTAAACAAGTTCCAGACCCTCTAACTAGCAGTGTCAACAATAGGTGCAGAAGGCCATTAGCCAATAGCCATACACTGCATCCTAGAGGCCATTTTACAGTCACCTAATGACAAAGTAAAAGCATGCTTAAACAAATGCAGGAAAACGTTAATTGATTGATTCAATTCACTCAAGAAGCAAGGAGTATTGTGGAAACACGATCAGCAAGATAAAAGATTTTTGACAAGTAGGTAAGTACCTCCATCCATCGAACCGGAAAATATCGCTTTCAAATGATTGGGGTTTTTTGCCATGCACGATACCGCATCAATATGCCCATTCATAGCTCCGATAAATGGCTTAGCAAATATCTGCACAAGGAAAGCAGAAGAATCATAGTGTCAATATCTAGAAAGTAAATAAACAGAGCATGAATGCAGGAAAGGAATAAGTGGCATACCTTCTCTAACTTTGCAGCATTAAGTGCCCGAGTGTATTCAACAGCTTTCTCTTGACTACGAAGCGCTGGATCATAGTTGCGGAATACTTTCTGTTGAGATCAACGAGTGCCATTGGGAACATCAGTGGAGGAAAGTAAAATTTTACTTTAAGACTAAATGCCTGAAATGCAATGGGGCCATATTTGAAAGGCTTCAACTAGTGTGCTTGAACCAATTATGTGTAGCATTTGTTTACGTGTGATGGTACACGGTGAAGATTTCAAATCATACCATGTTTATTATTATATATGCTGAAACAGCAAACTCACACTCGATCCTGAAACTTGATGGGTAGAGAATGCGAGGTTGAAACCCTCAAAATGGAAGTTGCAAGAGGAAGAGGGTAATATAGTAGCCTAATATGTCAAATTGGTTAAAAAGCTAGGAGCATCTTATGAGGGGTCGCCTACCTGCAGGTCCTGGCTGCGCTCACGCGTGAACTCGTCGGTGGAGCGCGAAATCACCTTCACCCTCATCGCGCTCGCGGGGGGGCGGCGAGGCCGCGAGCCACTTGAATAGAAGATGCCGCCGAGGGGCTAGGGTCTTGCGCCGCTCACCGCACGCTTCCAAACCCTCGCCGCCCGCGCCGCCGAGGGGAAGGAAGGAGAGCAGAACAGCAGACAGAGAGACGAAGCGCTTTTTTTTTTTTGTTTTTTTTTTTTGGCTTGGCTTGGCTTTCTGGATGCAAGTGGAACCAACGGCTCAGAATGAGAGCGCGATCAGGTCGTGCGTGGGCTCGTGAGACTATAATAATACTGGGCCGATCCGAACAGCCCATGAGGCCCATCTTAAGCCCAGACCGACGACTCACTCCCCACTCCAGTCCCGAAGCTGACCGGAAAACCCCCATCTTCTCCACCACGATGGCCGCCGCCGCCGCCAGGTCTCTGCTCCGCTCGTCGGCCTCCCTTCTCCGGACCGCCCCCGCCACCGCGAGGTCCTCGGCTACGACGCGTCCGTCTCTTCGGCGCGCATTGGCTGCTCCTCCTCGCCTCCTCAGGTACCCGCTCCTCTGCTGTCACCCTATACTATAGCAAGCAAGACACGGAGTATTGGACGACTGGCACGGTGGTGATAGGCCTTGTTCCTTCTCTCAGGTCGCCCGTCGAGTCGAGCTTCTGCGTGGAGTCGCTTCTGCCTCTGCACACCGCCACCGCCGGTGCACGCATGACGTCCATGCTCGCCGCTCCTGGCCGAGGCCTCGGCTGGCTCACCCAAGGTAAAAATACAAAAGCAATTACTTCCATCTTCGAATGCACTTCAATTCATACTCAGAGAGGCTGCACTGCTTTTAGAGCAGTGTAATTGCCTGATTGACATAGCTGATGGCTCCATGCAGTTAGAGAATAACATACACTGTGATGCCCATCTGTTCAAATGTGCCCATAACAATTTTACTCGTTCCTTCAGCATCTGTAGCCTAGTGCTTTAGCCATTCGACTTTACATCACAATGCTCTGCTGTGCTTCCATAATTTAATTTAGGTTAATAATGTGTATACTTCCATGATGGCATCGTTCACCAGTCCTATTCCTAGTTCTTCAATTTGGAAGAGAGGCATTTCCTATATTTCTTTTCATTTCTTGCTGTAGGATCTGATGAAACTAGATGAAGAGCAGACGGGGAAAGGTGGGTGACCACTAGAATACCTCCACCAGTTTTGTTTAAGTGCTGTTGAGTTGAATCTGACGCCACAAACAACCTTAGATGACTACGAACCCTATTCTGACTTGTGAGTAAAAAGTTACTTTGCTTATGAAATGAAACGGCCCATTTGGTTGCAAGCAGACTTCAGTTTCACCAAATCGTCACCCAAGCCAGCTAATGAAATTGTTGAAATGGATACCTAATTTTCAAAAGAATGGATAATGCTTGCTCGACAAACTTGTCTAGCAATGAACTTTCAGAGGGCTGTATCCACGTAAAGGACGTTAGCAGTATATATTACCTGATGGTGTGTTATTAAATACAGTGTGTAAGACTCCCAAATAGCCAATCCACATTCAAGAATGCATTGACATCATTATAAAATTGGCTCTGGTACAATTGAATAAATTGGTTTATACATGTTCTGAATTCAGTGTGGAAGATGAAGGAAAATTGATTTGAGAAAAACTGCAAGGATAAGAAAATGTTTCTATAGATGTTTTCATAGTTTGTAGCAGTTAGCTGGCTATGTACACTTCCCTTTGATGTCAGAGTCCATGAATCATTTTCTATGATTTATCAGTTATCTTGTTAATCAAGAGTGCAGTTAGCTTTGCATTATACTCCCTCCGTTTCAAATTATAAGGCGTTTTGGCTTTTCTAGATACATTTGCTTTTACTATGTATCTAGATATAGTATATATCTAAATGCATAGTAAAGACATTGTATCTAGAAAACCGAAAATGTCTTATAATTTGAAATCGAGGGAGTAGTACTGAAAAGGGAAAAATCGTATGGATTGCAACCTGCCCCATTAGGCAAAGACCCCTTTGAAAAATGTGATGTACTAATGTTGGTGGCATTAAATATGTTTTCTTGAATTGTACAGAAGCTTTGACGAATTAATCTCTTTTTTTTACAACAGCTGAAACTGATGGAGTATGATGCCCCATGTCGGTCCTTTAGGAATCAGGAGACCAGTTGTGCTTCGAGTTCTTCAATGCTTGCAGGAATCAAGAAGAGTTGATGAAAGAAAAAAGAGAGAGAGAGAGAGATTGCTTTTCTTTATCTTTATGTGAACTGTGATGATGACTTAATAAACTAGACTAGATCTTTGTATGATGCTCTGACCCTTTTTATGTTTTTCATTGACTAAAATGATTATGTAATGATAACTACGGCAGGGGCTAAATTGTTCGTAGAAGTAAGATGTACACTTGATTTATCTGGTTTGATTCTTCATCATAGGCTGGTGATTGAGGAGCTTGCAGGGAGCAAGACGTGTGTGCTATTTTATCTGTTGGTGCGAGCTTTCTGATCTAGAAGGAAATGGAAAGCAAGGAGTGTGACAAGTACACTAAACAATCCATTGTCATTCTCGGACGGACGGACATGTGAGATTCTAATTTACATACAGTAGGTAGAAAGAAACAAGAATAAGAAGGCTGCTACATACGTATATACAATCAATCAAATAGTTTCAGGATAATTGTCGAGTATCTGTTCAGTCTGGTAGTAGGACAGGAACTTCATGCAGATAGGCGGCTCGACTTTGAAGATGGCGAGCAGCGAAGATGGCAGCGCCCAGAGGCCGTCGCCACAGATCAAACCAGACGCCACCACGACCGACAGCAGGTTCGCTGTTTGCCTATTGCTTCTCCTCCACAAGATGACCAGGAGGCTCCCCAGGGACATGTCTATGGCGAAGGTGGGGCCCACGAAGAAGGGGATGGACATGGCCATGATGTTTGGGACGTAGCCTTTGATCCTCCAGTCGTTGGCCGTGGCCATTGCCGCCACGGCGTCCAAGGTCAGCGCCGCCGCGAAGCAAGGTATGCAGAGCATGAAGGAGTGCTTGGGGAGCATCTTGATGCCCTCCACGCTGAGGTCGGCGATGCCGCGGTAGGCCATGGCCATGGGTGCGGCGTAGAGCGACCCGGCTTCCCCCAGGTGGTCCTTGCCGCCGGCCATCTCCTGGAAGCCGACGAAGAGCAGCGGGTTGATGACGCACCCCAGCGTGGTGCCGATCACCTGGCTGGCGAACATGGACAGCGGCGAGGTGAGCGTCAGGTAGGCCGACTTGAAGTCGTGCATCAGCTCGGAGGAGTTGCCGATGACGACGACCACGACGCCGCCGGCGAGGAGGCCGGCGACTGCGCCGCCGGACGCCTCGCCGACCCAGGCCCCGAAGATGAAGATGGCGAGCTTGCCGTAGATGGTGCCGAGAGACCAGTCCGTGAGGCCGGAAGCGTAGGAGCTGCAGAAGGCCATGAGCGGGGCGATGGCGTAGCAGGTGGCCACGTGGTAGAACCTGATCTGCGGGAAGATGCCGGGGAGGAAGACGGTGGCGATGGCTGCCAGGAGCGCGTAGCCTGCGAGCGCGACATGGAGGGGCATCCCCTCGCTCTGGAAGTTGTGGATCCTGCGCCGGTCGTCGTACGACGACGACAACAAGGACTGCTGCTGCGGCTGATCATCACCTTGTTCTTGTTGTTGGAAGCTCCTCGCTGTCCTGATGGTGACGGCGGTGAGCTGGAAGAGGCAGTCCCCGAGCACCAAGGAGATGCCCATGGGCACCCTGTAGCCGTTGAGTCCTTTGAGGCTGGCC
>Ga0182004_10004869_pt1 | contig 10874 bp, 12 predicted proteins | sample Sormic07211540_1_FD_120479 | JGI IMG/M metagenome (GOLD analysis project Ga0182004, IMG submission 120479) | Endophyte microbial communities from Sorghum bicolor roots, Mead, Nebraska, USA - 072115-40_1 MetaG | ecosystem: Host-associated > Plants > Roots > Unclassified | place: USA: Nebraska...
ACCAGCTAGAGGCACATTGGATGGCAAATTAAGCTTCGTCTACAAAATTGTGATACACTGGCACCAACTAGAGGCTACCACGAGGTTTCAATTACAGACTTGGGTGATGTGAGGTAGTTCAAGATGAACAGGGCCAAGCCTGACCTGGCAGTGTACCCTTGTTCAAAACGGACCCTACCAGGCTAAGACAATCCTGGGATGTGTTTATCGGAATCTGAGCTCGCTACTGCAAGCCATGGGGCACATCACAACAGGATGGCAAGAGGGGTGTTTGGGCCCCCTTATTAGTCCGGTTTTAGTTCACCTCTGCTACTAGAGTGTCTCAGTATCTGGAAACCCAATTTGTTGACGCATCCCAATCCTACTTTTGACATTCATCTGAAACTTGGTGACCCTCAGCAACTGGAATGTTGGGGAAACTGAAAAATATGAAGAAATTATTGTCGTGTGGTATCTATAGTGCCCATCTATATTTTGGAATGTATTGGCAACAGGCATCAAGTTCTTTTAGTCACTATATAAAGGTATCCATCTACCACCCTTTTCACCACCTCACATGTAATAGTTTTTGTGCATGAGTTGCATGTGGCAACTACTATGTCAGAAACAAGCACTATTGAAGACGACTGCCAGGATTGCAGCTTGATGATGATTAGCAACACTCAAGCAGGCTCACACATGTGAATGCATGGAACACGAACACATTGTTGCATATCGCCAATGTTGTGACCTTTTCTTTTTCTTTATTCTCTTCTTCAAAAGGTGTTTACACTGTTGTTCTCCATGCTCCAAGGTCCCCACTCATGCTGCACCATGCCTTCCTGAAGCATGAGAACGTTTCATGTGAGACATGGCTGAGCCCCTTATTCGGCTTAACTTTGAACACAACAACGAAGCAGCTAGCTAGAACGTAATTGAAAGATGCACCGCCCGTTTCTGAAAGGATTACAATGCAAAGCAATGCACAAGAATGGTCTTAACAGTATGAAGGGGAGTTCCTTAGGAATGTTTGCAATATGACTCAAATCTCAAGTTCTCATAGTTCCTTAGGAATGTTTGCAATCCTTAGGAATGTTTGCTTTTTCCCAATTCTAATAGACCATAACCATATCAATACATACAGTCCTAAAAATTATCTTGCCACCCTTTGTTAGTGGCTTATTTATATCTATGCATATGTGCAAGCACAATCTACAGATGCAGTGAAGATTCTTCTAGTTATCTAATTAATGATTCATATCTGTCTTTATAACCAGCTAAAGCTACATTACCAAAATTACTGTCATATATATGAGTCTTAATAATAATGTTTCTGATTGCTCCAAAAATAATTTATGATAACTGTACAATTTGTGACCATAACTGCCCACAACGTCAGTACACGACTCTCACTGCTACTACGTTGGCTGTATGTCCAGCTACCATTTGTTTCCAATGTGAATACATCCATCATCCGACCTTAATAAATAGAATTGGTAAAAGATAAAAAAAAATATGGTAATAAAAAAAGCTAAATCAAGGACCATATATAGCTTGACCCTATTTAAGATAGCACGGAAACTCTTGGACTATAAGAACCACAATGTGGTAGTTACAAAGGATGGTCATGATTCCTCTGAATAGCAACAAAATACTAGCGAGTCAATCCAGTTGTATCACTTCTCATATCATTATTTTGATTGTTAACAGGATTGGGAGACATTGGGAAGAATTGCAACACTCGCAAATGATTATGAGCAAAGAAATTAAAATCAGTTACCTCACGCAGATCACCACCCACTGGTGCACATGTATCAGCATGTGTTTGTTACTGCCTATATTGCCATTGGAGTTATTGTTGTGGCACAAGGCTGTGTGCTCGTCGTTGGATTATGAAATATCCCATTTTGTTGGATTTGACATTTGGGTCAGAAAACATGAATTACCCATTGCTGTGTATAATCTTGATATGTTCGTCTAGAAGGGATGAGGAAAAGGAAATAGTTGTCTTTGATTCTAGCTAGCTTTCGATCAAAATGTGCTCTTTGTCTCTTGTTGCCAACGACTGAGCTGAAAACTCAGTATTCACTGTACATAAGAACTATGGCCAGAATTGCATATATCCTTTGTGTTCGTGTCCGCTACTGCCAGTATATATTGCCATTAGCATTTTTGATGTCACAACATTCTGGTGACCATCTATTGGTGCATTTTGAGTTATGATATGTAACAACATCAACTAGTGCACTGCCTGATGAGTCCAGCAATGTCAGCCTCATCCACCACATTGCTGACCTATGTCTATTATGTGGAGTTGTAGACATCCGCCTGCCGTGGACAAGAAATCAGATCCATGTCAGGATAACATATTGGCATGTCCCTCTTAGAAACTATAATACATTGCTAGCACCTCAAGCTTTGCTTGATTTTCATGGCTCTTCACGTATTTTTGGTTATGTAAGTCAACTAAAATAGTTTCTTTGCTCAACACAAAGCTCGTCATAAATGTCTACAGAGCCCCTTTGGTTAGTGTTAAGACCTTCACGAAGCTTTTCTTTTGAGAATTGAAACATAGCTTCTGCCCACAAATTTTCATTCCTCACACTTCACTCCATGCTTCACGCTGGATCGCATCAAAACATCAAGCTCTCAGGCGTGATGCACACCGCTAAGCCTTGTACAGCCCCCCTTCTACCCTCACTTGCGTCACTATCTCATCATGAACTCTGTTCTCAATTTACTTCACCGTCCATGGAAGACTGGTTTGGTGACTCTTCTTGAAGCTTTGTTATTGTACTGTTACTTCTTACTGTCAATGAATTATAAAAAAATCTTGGAAAATGAGTCAAGTCTGGAAAGAATAAGGCATATAGATAGATGGACTTATATATCTGTTTTTGTGAAAGTAAAATCGAACTTATCTGGAATGGAAAGAACATCTTATATGTTTTCATATGACAATGAATTAATACTATAGCTGGATTTTGTCTTTTCATACGAAGTCAGCTTGCTCTTCAAAGCCTCGAACTGTCTTACAGACCTGGCTGCATACATTCACTCATGTAGATACCGGGATTACGTACTTTCCACGATGTTGAAAAATGGGAATGAATTTTTTTCGAGGGAACTAGAGGGGCCGTAGCCCCTTCAGAAATTTACTAAAAGAGGAAGCACAAAGTATTTTAGGTGGAAACATTTTTTTTGAAATGTTAAGCTGCATTTTGCTGAAGACTACCACCGAGCTGTGTGATCACTACCAACCCTTTAACACTCTTTTAATTGGCAGCAGAACAGGCTGCGGTCCCCACGTAGTGCTCGGGTAGCTCTGCAGGAGTCTCTCTGCAACAGCAAGCCCAATTTCCTGATGCATCCCACAATCTTACTTTGGTCAAGACCTTGTGATCATCAGAAAATGATATCTTTGACAAGCTGAACTGTAAGAAATTCATGTTGGTGGTGGTATTTATAGTCTGGTACCATCTATAGTTAGTTTTTTTTTTGCAGCAAGCTTAATATTTTTTATTTACAACAGTACGAAAGAGTCCACCCTGCACTGACGTGTTCAATAATGGGCCACTGCAAAGGCTTCTTCCTCCTGGACTACTATAGCTTGTTGTCTACCAGCATATATATGGAACAATGGTCTACCTACGGATAAGAGTTGTAAGGTTCAGAGAGACTGAAACACACTACACAATGTGATTTATTGAAAACGAGAGTAACTACACGTACGTGTAGAAAGAAATTACATAATATATATATATATATATATATATATATATATATAGAGAGAGAGAGAGAGCCACTTATTTTTCACATCACCCAGCCACCACTTAATCGACAATTAACTATTCACTATGACCGAACGTGCATGCAAAGCGAACTCTTCATTCATTTAAGAGCAAAGCTAACAATACAACACTCAGCTATTATGTACATTTACACCTAGTAGCTCACTATTGTACTATGTCAAATTTTCTTTTTTACCAAAGTTCTATCTTGACATAGGAATTTGAAGTGTTGACGAAGCCCATTGATGTGCACATGATTAGAGAAAAGTTGGCCATGTTCTTATTAGTGACACAGGTCATCAACAAGAAAGGAGAGTTCTATCATCCGAATTAACCATCAGTGTTGTGCGATTGCCATTAATATGGGTCCAGTGATGTACTGTGTGACTGAATAAGTTATGTCCAATGTTGTGATGGATTTCGAACAAATTGTAAACCTATTTTGAATCTGTCAATGAATTTGATATAAATGTGGATCTATCAATGTAGTGTGTGACTTAATATTGAGGGCTTTCATATATGTGCTGTGAACATGTGGTATGTGGCTCTGATGAAAAATACAAGTGACATTAATGACTAGACGCGTCACTGTTATGATCCTATTTCAGACATGTACTATTACCGCACGTCACTTGTTTATATGGTGTCAGTGACACGTTAGGTTCACATGAGTCACTGATATCTATTTATTAGTGACGCGTGTTCTCACTGCGTGTCGCTCATATATCATTACTAGTGACGTGTATCCTCAGTGCGAGTCACTGCATGCCCTTATCAGTGACACGGTTTATCAGTACGTGTCGCTGCTGTGCTAATGATTAGTGACCCATGTATTAAATAAGCGTCACTGGTATTTTAACATCAGTGACGCGTGTACTAGATACACATCGCTAGTATATTCATATCAGTGACGCATTTTTAAGCGTCACTAATTTGTCCACATGACAGACGCAATAAAAGTGACGCGTCCTTTCCACGTCACTAATGACCCTCTAGACGCGTCACTAATTAGCTTTTCTGGCATAGTGTCATATAATAGTTGGCTTATCACTTCTTTTGCTTACAAAGTTTTCTTTTTTTGTGCATTAGCTGCCTATAAACTTACACCCCACTTCTCTTCCCTCTCATATTCTATGTCTTACTCAGCACAAAATGTACTAACAATCCATTATTATATTTGCTATAACTGGTGATCAGATCCAATTATTATTGTCTTTCTGGAATAAAACATTTTGGCTTTAACTTGTCATGCTAGTAATGTGGCTATCGATGGCACTGTGGTTGGCACCAACTGACATAAAAACTCAGCTCACATGACTTCCTTTATTAATTTTAGATAATATTTTTATGGATATTGCTCCTCAATGGTAGACAAGTTGAAAGTTGACTTAGGCTAATATGGGATTAATTTATTGCGATTACATGATTAAAATGAGATTTCGAATTCAAAAGAAAAGGTACATATGAAAAGCTTTACAGGTGTTGACCTCATTTCATTCTTTTCTCTGATAGCCCCTTGTGCCCATGGTGGTTGTGGCAGTGCAGAGCATGCAAATCATGTTGTGAGAATTTATTTTAATTGTTTATGAAAAACTAAATATTGCACAGTATTAAGGTTTGTTAATTTTAAAAAGAGATATTACACGTTATTGGAGAAAGGCAACAAATTAGCTATATACTTATTTTTGGCATTTGTTAAATGTTTTGACTTGTCTATTCTAACGAGATGATATGGAGATGCTCTTATATGTAAAACTAACTTAGTGGATTGGAGGAATAAAAAGCAATTAAAGTCTCGATGAAAATGAACAGGAAAAACAGAGAACAAATTGTAAACAATATTACTACTGAATGCATCAACGAGGCAGATCCATATTGCATTGAGCTCTGCAGCCTGCATCTTCTCCAGATGTGAACTGGATTCAGATATGTTAGCAAATCTTTGGACACAACAGTGCAACGCGTTGCCACCTCCTGTTTTTTTTCTGTTGAACAGGAGTACTGCGTGTTACAAGAGCCCTTCAGTGCTTGGATGATGCCAAGCAGTTGTTGGACGAGATGGAGAGTTACGCACTTGTGAATGCTGAGTCTTGGTTAACGTGGGTGGCAAAGCTAGAACAAATTAAAGTGGGGTGCTCTATCCTTGTGGTTGCATAGAGACTGGTTCCGGTGTATATATAATGAAAAATTAGACACAGTCATTGTTTAAACATTTTAAGAGATGCATTTGCATAACATAAACATCAATGTAGCTTCGCCCATTGGAGAATTACCATGTTCATGACCGACCCTATGAATCTTGGCACCTCATTGGACATTGGTACGAGAACCTCTAGAACAAGAGCTCACTATTCTATGCCAAGCAGCAAAACATCAAGTGGTTCATCATGAACTTCAATCAAGGTCAATATATATCAGAAGAATGCTGAAGAAGACTCTACCTCTTCTGCTTCACCCTAGAGGACAAGATTTGTGACAAGTGAGTAGGACATCAAGGTAAGCCCATACTATACTTGTCTTGGTTCACAAAGTCTTGTTGGTCCTACTGATCTTCGAAGAACTCCGGATTCCTCTAGAACTCCTCACCGTCTGGACTCGATTAACACGTCACAACAACACACATTCCAATGACACACATGCAAGCAAACATTCCTAAAGTTAAAACAGTACACCAACAGTAAATAAATATAAATAAAAGGTGTACCAAAATCATCTGCGTGCTGCTACGATCACATCAACGCAAATTTAACGTAAAACGGAGTTACGACGCAAAAGTTACGTATTAAACTAGCTCTCTAATGCAAAATACGGACTTATAATTTCTAGGGAATCTAACAGTAAAAGACCTATGCAACAGTGGTACCAACACAAAGGTTATGAAGTTACGAAACTAACACAAGTTGAACGGATCAAATCGGAGCTAAAATGATGGTTTTATAAGTCAAACAGTGCAGTGGCAATTCTATTATTTCTGCAAAGATTAAACAATTTAAAATAAAACAAGAAAATCTTAGAAATCCTCCTGGCCGAGGACTGCATGTGGAACACTGAAGATCTAGGTGGCTCTTTAGCAAAACTTCCCTTGAAAGGGTATGAAGCCTGCCTAGCCGTCAGATTAGAGTTGGGTGGCCTAGATCACATGAGAGGGATGAGAGAGGGCGGCGGCCAAAACAGGAGCCTCCGCGGTGTCCCACCATCGCCGGCGGTGTGGAGCTCACCGGCGAGGCTCGACTGAGCCCTATGTGGCACGGCTGACCAAGTGGAGAGCACTAGGAGAGAGAAGGGCAAGGCGAACTCGCCTGTACCCAAAACACACCCGGGAGGAGGCTCGCGCCACGGGCGCCATGGCCGACGGCCAAGGAGCACACCGAAGGTCGTAGCCTACGTGATAGAGTGCACTAAATCATGCGGAAAATAGATAGGGAGGGAGAGGAGAAGATGGTGAGCTCACCACAGCGAAGAACAGGGGCGATGGCGGCTCGATTCGTCAGCGTGGAGTGCGGCGGATCCAACGACTCCGGCGACGATTGCTAGGAGCTCTAGAGCAAGAGCAGAGGCGGGGGAAGGAGCGGAATGGGGAGAGGGGTAGCGGCTCGGGCTTGGGCGCTCCTCAAATGAGGTCGAGACACAAGGGATGTGGGGGGGGAAGTCGGAGCGAGCGCTGTCGGTGGTTGCTGCCTCCTGTGAGAGAGAGGGAGGCGGTTGAGGGGAAGGACATGACGGGTGGGTCTGGGCTATGAGTGGATGAGGGAGAGAGGAGGTGGGCTGGCGGTTATTAGCGCTAGTTGGGCCGGCCCAAAGGGGAAGGGAATGGTGCGCGGGGCAGAAGGAGAGGCCAGGTAGGTCAGATTCTATGAAGAGAGGGAATTCCCTTTTCTCTTTTTCAATCCATTTTCAAATGCATTTGAAAATTGAATTTTGAAACAAATCTCTTTTGCATAAAGTTACACATTACAAAATAAATGCTGCAGCATGAATGCATCAACGTGTTTCTGATCTTATGATGAATTTTAATTTAATGAAGAAAAAAAATTTACTATGTTTTCATGAGCACAAAAATACATAATTAAATCATTTTAGACCTATTTCAAAATGAGCAAATTTTATGGTGTTACAGCTATCAAGCTCTTGAACTAGCCAATCAATAACATCATTAAAGCAATCCACTTCATAGTGATGCTTGTATGTAATTCCTGTTTTTTTCTAGGTTGTTGGGGATCAATATATGTATCTCCCATTTCCACTCAATCAATTTCATGCTTGTCACAAAACTCGTTCACTTCATCTAATAATTTGTCCCACCCATCTCTTGTAAGATAATTCAAATGGAGTCTTTGATTTCACATATCCAATGGCATTAACAATGTCTTGATCCTTGCATTGCAATGCTAATGACAAGTCATTTGTCGCAATTAATGTAGTCAACATGAGATGCAATAAAAGTCAAAGTCAAATGATTTGAAGTATACTAGAAGATTTGATGCTTGATCTCTATTTTTCCAATCTTTGTCATCCTTTTCAAAAACTTTTAGCACTTAAACTATTGTAGGAAACATGTTGACTAAACTTTTTGAAGTTTTGTAATGAGAACTCCAACGAGTATCATCGGGTCTTTGAAGACATTGCTCTTGATTTAACCCTATCCTGGTCTCAAGTTGACGATAAACTAATGCCTTTGTCACTTGCTCATGATTAATATCTCCAAACATATCACACCTCTTAGCTGACCCTCCCACCACATTTAATAAGATAGAAATCATGCTGACGAAATTGCTTACGCCCTTATGGTTTCTCACAACAACCACAATGACTAATTGAAGTTGGTGAGCAAAGCAATGCACATAATAAGTTGTCCTACTTTCACTCATCATCAACGATTACAAGCCATTGAGCTCACCTCACATATTGCTAGTACCATCATATCCTTGGCTTCGGCATTCCTTTAGGCTTAGTTTAAACTTTTCAAGTAGAAAATCAAAAGATGACTTCAGGTGAGAAGAAGTCGTTTCAGTCACATGCACAACTCGTGCCCAATGAAGACACATATACAGACACACGTGTAACTCGTGTTGTTCAACCGTGCGTGGAACGCGCACGTTGCAAACCCAAAAAGTCACATGCACAACTCCAACCAACCTATCTTTCATGATCCCACATTTGTCAACATATCTCAAGACCACAACCATTTGTTCTTTGCAGAAACATCTCTTGACTCATCAACTAGCAACCAAAACACATCATTGCCAAGTTCTTCAAGGATATAGTGTACAATCTCATTTGCAAAACATTCAACAATGTCCCTTTGAATTTCAGGAGCTACCAAACAACTATTAGCTGCACCATTTGTACTCATTGCTTTGGGTAACTCTGGATCATGTTGTGCTAAGCATTCATAAAACTTTTTGAAGTTCCCTCTGTTGTTGTATTCTAGTGACTCATCATGGCCACAAAAAGGCAATCCTTGCTTCAACATTAGCCTAGCAGTATCAATGGATCCATTCAACCAAGTAAAATAAGCCTTCACAGTTGTCTCCCTTACCTGATTGTAAGCAACATCTATGTGTTGCTTTCTTTTTAACAAATCATCGCACTTCTTCTTCATTGCATTGAAGTGCAAGCCACCAACATCGCCAACATGTGACTTTAGCCTTGCTTTCCTATGATAACCATTCCAACCATTAACTACAAATGATTCATATCCTGCATCCTTCTTTTCTCTAAATAAGAAACAACAAAAGCAATATGCTCTATCCTTTGACTCACTATATTCAAGCCAACTTCCAAACCCATCAAACCATTCTATGATAAATCTTCTCGGCTTCTCTCCAATATCTGACATAGGAAAATTACAAGCGCAAGGCTGGCAAGGTCCATTTTCCAACTATTTTCTTCTGACCTTCTCTCTATGGTTAGGATGGTAAGCATAAATTTTCTTACTCAAGCCTGGATCATATTTAATCTCCTCTTCCCAGTTGAGATCATCTAGACATGAATTTCTGTTATTGTTGGCAGTGTCTATGTCTTGAGCTTTCCGTTTATAAAACCTCTCTATGATTACCTATCATTTGCAAACATAATCAAATTGCAGATCCATACTATCATAAATGTATATGCATATGCTAAAAACAGACAACCCCATTAACACACTAACCCTAAACTGCAACCTACTAAATTTCAACATATAATCAGGATTCCACGAAGAATCGAAATCAGATACCCGATCGGATGTGAGGCTTAACTTGATTGAAATACAAGATAAATAAATTGAGGATTTGATTTCTTGCCTTTTCTTTTGGACCATAAGTCTAGAACAGAGAGGCTGTGAGGATGAGGGCACTCACATCCGGCTGTTGCCGTGGCCATCGGGTGCTCAGCTTGCAATTGGCTCAACTAGTCAACAATGGGGAAGCCGGGAAGGGGAAGGGGCGCAGGCGTCGGTGGCTTGGTGCGTTGCCACCCTTGTGTAGTTGCGTCGCTGGCTCGCTGCGGCAGGCGAAACGCCGCGGCCTCATTGCCCTCGCGGACTCGCGTGTGGCCACAGGCATGGCGAAATTACCCGTGCATATTGGCATCGTTATCCTGGAAGCTACATGCGACATGGCACATGGGCTTGGGCCGGTGGGAGGTGGCTTCTTTTGGTCCAAGGGGAGTGCACAAAGGGTGAAACTTTGCTCCTCATAACGTAGTTACAATTTTGTCGTGGGTGTCTGGGCATCCAGTGGCCTCAACGTGGCTTCGCCCGTGATCAACGTCCTGACGCATCCCAAAGCTACACATTTAACAGCCGGTACATGACACTGAACAATTGCTCCTCTAAGGCTGCAGGCTTGCTATGAGGCACACCTGCAGTATTTTACTATATATAACTCGAAATATGCTCGCTCTCTCTCTCTCTCACACAAACACATAGTCCCTTGTCTCCCTTTCCCCCTCGCACAGACAACTCACTCTCTTTATGTAAGCTATATATATATATATATATAGTCTAGCGTCAAAATCTGGATAATGTAAGACAAGTCAATTTTGTAGAGACCAATCAATGACCTTTATTGCTTCAGTCGAAAACTATATATAATGGGTAAATATGCCCTCCCTCTCTCTCTC
>Ga0182004_10004870_pt1 | contig 10873 bp, 9 predicted proteins | sample Sormic07211540_1_FD_120479 | JGI IMG/M metagenome (GOLD analysis project Ga0182004, IMG submission 120479) | Endophyte microbial communities from Sorghum bicolor roots, Mead, Nebraska, USA - 072115-40_1 MetaG | ecosystem: Host-associated > Plants > Roots > Unclassified | place: USA: Nebraska...
GAGAGAGAGAGAGAGAGAGAGAAAGCTCACCTCTTTCAAAAAGCAAAGTAGAAGAAGAAAAAAAAAACTTTGTTATGCAGAAAATGAAAAGAAAACGATCGATGCATGCCATGCTGCTTTAATCATATTCATGATAAGGAGCAAACAATGCAAGCATGGCATCGGTGGTTACCCTTACCCCCTCAACATCACTAATAAGACTCGCTAACCCGTACACTAGCTCTGTATAAATGGAACACGACCAAAATACAGGTGGTTAGCTAATATATACTAGCAGGTCCCAACAGTATATATAGAGGACATGAAACTTGAGCCGGGGTATAAAGAATAATTGTTTCTTATATCATTTCGCATTATCACAACTGTTCAGCACCAAATTAACTGTCCCTCTCTATACCAGATTGCGCAAATGTGATTCGATCTATATTGTACTAGTTAATAATGAAGGAAAGCTAGCTCTGCAACAAGTAGCAATAGATCAAAACAAACAAAATGCAAACGATCATTATTGGTCAGAGGAACCTTTGACTTGAAAACACTCAACACATCATGAGCTCCAACGCATAATATATATAGCACAGCATAGGAGGGACCTCCAAAAAGAGAATTCCAAAAGCAAGCTAGTCTACTTCTTTCTCAAAAGAGAAGCATATATAGAGTAGATTTGATTTTTTTTTTTTGGGCAAAAGATTTGAATCCGCTTGGAGTGTTTTTAAAAATTTATCTTTTGTGAAAAAAGGAAACATCTGAGACATAACAGAGTCTAGGAAGATACGTTATTATTCTACTTAGACCTACTACTAGGCCATACCTGAATATGTAAAGAACTAAAGAGACTCCTGATAAAATAAGTAAACTTTCACCCCCAAAAAAATCATGTAACCAAATTAAGCTAGTAGCCGGGTGCATATATGAATAATCAATTAATATATAGCTCAGCCTCAATTCATGGATGTACTGATGGAGCACCGAGCAACGTTATTTTCAAGCAGCTAGCAGGGTTAGCTGCTAGAATAGCTAGCTAATATGAAAGGTTGGCAGCATCAGATGTGGAGGGGGCAGATGACTGTGCATGACAATAACATGACCACAAGCATGTTGGTTCCAAATGTTCCTATACATCCAGCACCAGCAGCTGGTAAATCTAAATCAGTGTCTGCCAAGTACGGATTGGTCGTCTCTATACTAGGTCGATTGCATGATTTATCAGAACTTTCCCCCCGCCGCTATGTTAATTAATTTAATTACTATAAACAAAAAGAAAGAAAGAAACAACTTGTGCTGTGAGCTTCGTCTTAATTAATCTGTCAAGGACAAGTGAACGCATATCAGAGAGGACACTATCAGTATCAGCTGCTACTTATTTCGTAGATACGCTAGATAAAGAAAGAATGGTGGCCTCATCGCGTACGTGCACACTTCTTGCTTTGGCACTTCATACTAAAAAAAATTATAGTGAAGCATACGGCGTTCACTTTATTCGACACTCTCAAAACATTCCATGTATCTACAAGAACATTGTACCATCTTTTACAATACAATGTGGGGCTAAACTAAATCTGTGTGCCACATACCCATACGATGATGCATATATAGGATAATCAATTAATCAAACTTCGCATACTTTAATTCCTGCTCAAGAGATAATTCTCAAAAAAAAAAATCAAACAATGCGCAAAGTAGCACATTTGCTGCCGGGGTCTTGTCCACTCGACCCCAGCAGAAATGGTCATCACATCATAGGACAAACATTACAAAACCATTGGATCGGGGTAGAGTAGATAAACAAAAACACGGCGTGTATTCGAAGCAGCAGCAGCACAAATTATTTGGATCACACAGCCAGATCATTCCCAGTAGAAGGAACGAAAGAAAAATGCAGACAACATTCAGTTTATTTTATAAAGAGTTGGCAGGCTATATGCCTATATAGCACAACTACAACCCCAAGGATGGTGCCTTCCTGTTGCATTGGGGCGTGCTCGCCATGTTTCACACTCATCAGTAATAAGCCTCCCTCGGTACTATCCCTCAAACTCAATGGAACAAAAATATGCCTCAGTTCAGTGCGATATCAACAGAGGAGCACCAAGCAAGGCCTTCCCTGTTCTGGGCTAGTTAGCTTGCATCCTTCTTTTGTTTCCTCTTTCTTCCATTATGTGCCCTTGGCAAAGCTGTCTTATGCAGTTAGGGGATGGCCCCAGGATTCAGTCCTTATCCGCTCATGTTGAACCAACCTCTGGCGCTGACCAAAGTTTCACCTTTTTGTCCACACCAGCAGTCCCCAAAATAAACACAGGCACGCCACCTAAAGAAAACAACAGCAGCATGATTAAGACATCATAAAACGCATGATCCCTCAGAAGAATGGTATTATTCCAAATAAGGGATACATGATATTAAAGTTCCATCGACTCCAAATAGAAAATTCATTAGCTACTTATCTGGCCTTGTTTACTTCCACCCAAAAACCCAAAATTTTTCAAGATTCCCTGTCACATCGAATCTTTAGACGCATGCATGGAGTATTAAATTTAGACGAAAATAAAAACTAATTGTACAGTTTGGTCGGAATTTATGAGACGAATCTTTTGAGCCTAGTTAGTCCATGGTTGGACAATAATTACCACAAACAAACGAAAGTGCTACGGTGTCGCACAAATTGTCCCACAAGGAACTAAACACGGCCTCGGTACAACAGAACCACCATGAGTACGATTAGCATGGCATACTCTGCAGTCAAGTCATCCCGGATAAACCAAACATCTTTTTTTAAAAAAATCAAATGCTAGCCTAAATAAATGTGTTTGCAAAATGGTGCGTTAATAGTAAATGTAGGCTGCAAAGATTCAGATCATTGGTAGTTTCTAACAAGGACTGTAAGTCTGTAATAGACATTTTGTGTGACAGGATTTGCAGAGATCTCCTTACCATTGGGAATTTTTCGTGGAGCCCAAGCAATGCCAGTTATATCACCTGAGTACATGTCAACAGCATGTCATTCAAAGCTAGAAATCAGTATGCCCATGCAATCTGTCATACACTATCAACATCAAACACCAGGGTCAATCGAAAAGCAGGCCAAAACACTTCAGAGCCAGGAAGGGTGCTAGTAGGAGGGTCTGACAGGGGCCATGGCCCCCTCGTGCTCCAAATCTGTTTCTATTGGAGCCCTTTAAGATTAAGAAGAAATTTAGTACATATACTATACTAGTATTTGGTCGTTGATATTACAGAAGTCTAAACCGTACCTCCGTCATTGTGCAGACGAAATAAGATGGATATAGTCTAGACATGTATAGTAGCAAGTTTTGGTTGCAATCTCAATGTCTCATAGCCATGTTCCATAGGAGATAGGACTACGTCTAGGCTGCAGGGCTCAGAAAATATACTTTGACTTGTACAGTTGGGTGTATTGGCAATAGCCACAGGAAAAGGGGACGAAGGGGACGAAGCCACATTCCTCGTCCCCAGAACGTGGGAACATTCTCACCCCCAACTTGTAAAAAACTTTCCTGGGTAGCATACCATGTTCCTCAACCCCCATTGACCTGGGAACTCACAGGTTAGTGCCCAACAATAAGTACTAATACAAGTCTTTGGTAACTCGCTACTCAAACACAAAAGATTCCACAATTTCAAAGATTCTAAGAACTAATTCAAGTTCTTCAAGCACCTAACACGTAAAGCTCACAATCTGCCTAAACTATCACCTGCCTCCCACTTTGCTGATAATTTATTTAGCACAACGAAAATATTGCCTAAAGTCAACCAATAGGTGCTTGCGCTTCTCAATATTTAGAACAAGCAATGCATCATGGATTAGGAAATGAGGCTCCGAGTATATCAATTGAAAAGACTAATCATGAAAGGTATACACACTTCCCACACAGGTTTGGAGGCACCATTACTTCCAAAATAATATGGATGATTCACCCAAGCAGTTAGGGACATTACAAACCTTCATGTGCTTTCTCAGCTGTATCCAAAACTGTACCAGTTTCCACACATAACCATTGCAACGTTGATCCACTTGTTACAGCCAGAATTTTACCATCAGGAGAGACGTTCATATGGTCATATTGGCAAACAGAACCTTTTGAGTCATGAAGTGGAATTGGCATAACTCTCAAGGTCTTTGGGTCCTCATCGAGGTGGTACCTTACTGAAAACAGTAAGAAGCATGTGTATCAGATCACAAAAACCACAAAAAAAGAAGGAAAAAAAACAGCAAAGCACTATGCTTGAAAGGACTACAAGATGGGCAGAACTACTTCCACAATAGCAACATCAACAGAACATGTGTTATTGTTACAGACAATTATATACAGGAAATTTGCATCTGAAGTGTCAACTAATGCAACTAACATGAAAACAAAAAAAGGTTGAAGAGACCAAAATTTAGATAAGGCTGATAAAAAACAGGGAAGTGACAACTCTGGTCGCTACTATAATCCACCTACACACTGGATGTTTCTATTGGGAGATTCGACTAATAGATAAGTGAATAGAAGGCTTGTATTGAAAGAAAGGAATGATCTTCCAAAGTGGCAAGTTTGTGAAGAAAAGCACAAAAAAAAGACCATGTGTTCATGATCCTTTCATGCAAATATAGAATTCAGCACATTGAAGAGAGGATATATATAAGGTGTCAGGTGTATATTAGAAAAAGTATAGAATGGTGACTTCCAGTGAACATGCCAAGTTTAATTTGCTAGATGCTATGAACTCAAGAAGCAACGAAGATGTGTTGTTAACTGGATATAGCATACCATTAATGTTCCATACTCGAATGGAACCATCTTTGGATGCAGTAATCACTTCCTCAGAATTTGGAGCGAAGCACAAGCAAGTAACAGCACTCTGAATTAGAAGAATTCATCAGTTTCTCACAAGATTAGGTCCAATCAAATGGAACTCGTCGCAAAGAAGGTTGGGGGTCATTACCTTATGACCCTTGAGTTGCATAACTTTATTAACCTCCTTCGCTGAACCATCCTTCGAGTAAACTATCTCCCACACCTAAAGCATCAGTAAATATTACAATAATTAGGGAACCCATAAACACTGCAACTATGAAGCAGTAACTGTGGCACAGAAGTGTCTGGCAATTTATTTATTTATTTTAATTTTCAATAAACTCTGCAACTAATGTCACAATCCAAAGACAGCCTTTCAGTGGAGACCAATTCCAGTGCATTGACAACTCATATACAGCAGAAAAGTTAACCAAAGAAAATAGCCATCTAATGGTCTTTGATACTGTAAAAAATTATTCCAGAAAAAAAAAGGAAGGAGAAGAAGGCTAGCGACACAACTAACCTTGACATCGGCAGTAAAAGCGGCAGCAGCTATGAAGCGACCATTTGGGGATATGTCAGCCATATTATTTTTTAATTGATTGGTGTCAACTGTACCCAACTCCTTTCCACTCTTCCCGTGCCAAACTTTGATATCAGTTGCTGCAAATAGCTTAGGATAACTAGCCTTAGCAAGAAATAAGAAAGTTTGTCTTTACTATTTACAGAAAAACATCTAAATTTGAATTCAAATAGAATAAAACATCTACCAATTACAATCTTGAATCCACTAGCATAACTATTAAGCATTGTGAATAGCAATAGGATAGGTCACACCTTCTGAGCATGAGATAATTATAGTGCTCCCATCACCGGACCCATGAGTTGCACGGGCTGCTGCAACATTGAGCACAGACTCCTTGCCATGGATCTTGGGGTGACTCCACTTGATCTCAGGTGGAGAAAGCTTTCCCTGCTGTTTGTTTTCCGCGGTTGGAGGAGCGCTAACATCTGCATACATATAGAGAGATGACCCCAGAAGCGCCTGTGCTGCCACAACAACAGATGATGACCCCTCTGAGAAAGCAACAGCGGTAGGGTGTGCTCCAGCAGGCAAGTTTATCCTCAGAATTCTGCAAACATCCCCACACCATTATAGTTCCATGGTGCTACACATGCTTCTTCGGATAGAATTATTAATTTTTGTTGAATGTGACATCTTACTTAAAGCTCTTGCTAGAGGTATCATCGATCCTGAATACCCTGATGGCTCCATCGGCGCATACTGCAACAGTAATCAGGAAAGATTCAGTGTCCAATGGATCGTGGGGGGAAACTGTTACACTTGATTGGCGATGCATGTAAGATTTCGTAAAATGAAGTGGATTTGCAATGCCATGGCAAAAATAGCCAACAACTAGAAGTGGAATGGGAGCAGCAGGGAATACAAAGATATCCACATTCCACAAAAGAAGTAGCATGAAACTACACTAGAAAACACATCACATGAAACAATGAGAAGGGCAATAGGCTGACCTGTTGCTAGGTTGCCAGCGTCATTGGAGAAGGCAAGTGCAGTGACGGAGTCAGTATGCCCCCTCAAGGTGTTGACATCGAGATGGTGGTGCTTCTTGGCCGCGTCCTAGAAGAAAGGATTATGGAGATCAGTGATGTGCTCATGCCATCTGTCATATCCATGGTGCTAGGAACGATTCGGATGGATGAAGATACAGAAACGCTCTGCATCTCAAGGGTGTTTAGCAAGCAGAAAGAATAATTGTTCGGAAAAGGAATCCCCGTGGGGCGGATTTGGTTTCCCTGGCAGGGCGGAAGTAGTGTGTATTGCACCGAGAGACGTGGGAGATTGAGATCACCTTGTCGGCCGCGTGGTGATGCGCGCGGAGGTGGCCCTTCTTGTTCTGGGCCTGGTTGGAGGGGCGGACATGCTTAGGCTGGTCCGGGGCGGCGGCGGTCGCCGTGGGAGGGATGTGAGCGATGGCGGCGCGCTTGCGGCTGAGGTAGCCGGCGAGGAAGACGAGGGCGATGGCGGCACCAAGGACGGCGGAGACGAGGGGCACAGTGAGCGAGGACACGAGTGAGGCCGCCATCTGGCCTTGGCTTGGCTTCCTGCGGCGGGCGGTGGCGGATCGAGGTCGGGTCGACGACGGGAGGGGGGCGGGGGGAGGCGAGGGATTCTCGTGCTGTGCTGCCGCTTCCTTCCCTTTCCAGTCCTCAGTGGTCGTCGTCGTCTCTACTCCTTGTTTGGGCTTTATTTCGCGGTGGAGGCCCAATAAACCCAGATGCCGGCCCAGCCTGTCGCACGTTTTTTCCATTAGGCTAGTATAAGTTTCATTCACGGCATTGTTTTCGAAATAAAATATGGATGAAACATCTATTTTTAATAGAGTTTCATTTTATGATTTTATAGGTATTTAATTTTCATAACTCAGAGAGATAGTAATCATGTGATGAGGACATGACATATATGGATACGCCCATGAAAGTTAAAGACAAAGTTAGCTCATTCTTATGTTTGCATAATGATAAAACTAAGAATTGATTGTTATCTAATAGTCATATTAACACTCTTAAGAATAATAGTGATGGTGATAGAGATTAGATATGCCATGAACAAGGCTGAGCTCAAAGTGCAAGTCCATCAAAGTTGAACATTCAGTTTGCCGACACCACGACACTACCTCATTAGGAAGGCCATAACTTCTTCACCCAAAGTCAGTTTGAGATCTATGATCACTTGATGGAAAGCTTGTATTTTATAAGTTGTCAAATGAATCTAATTTGACCTCAAGTTCAAGTTGGCAAGGCCTCCAAACCATCCTAACAAGTTATCACTGTTTTTCTTGACAGCTGCATTATTGTCGTGGGCTTGGTATTCCCCTTGGGACTCTGGCCCAAGTTGATGTATGTCCTAAGAAGATGGAGACTACCTCAAAGATACCCAACGATGTCCTCCTCCTTGGCCACCTTCTTAGAAGGCAAGCAAGGGCGTCTAAGCCAAGTTGCAGACCTAATCCATATAAGAGTCATAAAATGGATGTTGAGGTCACATACGGATTCTATTTTTGATTATCCATATTGTTTGGAAAGATAATTTGATGAGGTAACCAATGGAAGTGGTCCCGCATCAAGTTTTTTCAGAATTAATGGAAATCATCAAAACAAGTTGACATCAAGAAACTGTCATGGCACTACGTCGTTATCTTTTGGGTTGTTTCGGCCTTGTAACATGTCAGGACTCCTTAGGGACACCAATAGGGTCCTTGGATGCCCCTTAGGATATATATAATTAGTAGTTGTCCATCTATGTTAGGGTTTAGGTTTTGTTTTAGATCAATCTGCCTTTGAACAGTTACTGTAATTGGTTTGTGAAATCCTACATTTGAGACTTAATCATATATCTACAATTTTCACTATACTTAAGTTGTATGCTATCATGTTCTTGGTTGTCTTCTTCGATTCTCAGTAGGGATTATCCTTCTTGGTGAGGTCAATTGAATTATGACATGATTGATAACTAGAGGAGACATGATGCTAAGGTTGCAGGGTTCAGGCTTTTGTGATCTAAAGCTAGATTGTTGTGTCGCTAGCCGTCCACCAAAAGAGTGTCAAAAGAGTTTTATCCCTATAAAAGTCAGTTCTTCTCTTGTTTTTTAAATGTTGTCATATCATAAAATTGCTTATGTTGCAGCTGATTAAATGCAGATGAAGCTCTAACAAAACTCCATTGGCTGTTTTGGGACTTAATAGGTTGCTTTGCATGTACAAACACACAACACATATCAAACTAGTAAAGTTTGTCTCCATATCTTATTATTAATGTATTGAATTCACCAACTAAACCTAACACCAATAGGCATACCTAGTATAATCAGCTTGAATTTCCAAAGTACACAATTAATAAGCAAACCACTCCATGGTATGAAAGAGAATCTATCATCAGCCCACAACAATGTTTTTTATTTACAACATCAAAGTTGAAACCATATTATGTCCTTTGTGTAGCAATTATAATAGCCAAAACATCTTATTATCCTATTAAAAAAATTTAGAGCATTCTCCTTCGAGAAAGATCAAAGATATTGATATAAAATCATCAATGAACCTGATTAATAAACTTTTAGGTGTTGAAATGTCCTTTTCTGAATCAAACTTACTATCATCTTCATTTTTACTATGTCTTTATAATTTGTTTCATTGCAATATGTACGATCGTATAGTTCTTTGCCTTACTAAAAAGTTGGCATGTCATCTAAACTTTATACACAGGATTGACGATCGTGAAAGATAGAATATGTCACACTAAATTGTAGGTTTTCTTAAATATCTAATTCTTAGAAAAATCATTGCAATCCAATACAAATATGAAAGAGCATGTTGGTTGTTGTAGCACCAGATATTAGTTCTCAATTGTTATCTTTCTTAATAAATCAAAGCAAATTGTTCAACTTAGTGTGCAGTATTCTACATTGAGTTGTTATAGTATTTAACATATGCATATATGTTAGTCAAAGTGATAATAAACATGTATAATGACAAACTAAATGATTGAAGTAATATTTTTAACAATGTGTAGTTGATGTTGCCAAAAATCATAATAGTAAGACACAAATTTTAATTTGAGAAAACTACTGTAATCAATCTTATGTTCAGTTGGAGGCTTACAACACACATCAACAAGTAGTTTCCTTCATTTGGGGTAAACTCTTGTAGCGAGATATCTTTAAGGATACACATTTGGAAGTTTATAAAGTTGTGTAGGTTTAAAATATTTTGCTTAAACGATTGTATTATTGAGCTGAAAGTATTATATTATTCTTCGATATCAAATATTGAATTATCTTATTGCTTTTCTCTACTCAATAGAGAAAGAAATTTGTTTATCAAATGGACATGAGGAGAAACTTCAAATGTTTTACATTGTTGGATTAGTTGAATGTTTTCTGGTATTGTGACACTATTAGATATACTTTTATGTTACAAAAAAAGAATCAAGGCGATATGAATTTTTTTAGTATTTTGAAGAAACTTAACTACTATTGCTTCCCTAAATAGACAAAACTTTAAGATTATGCGTAGTAGATATAGGAAAGAAGTAAGGCAGTCATGTTGTTCTTCGATGGTTAGTGTTCTAGATGTCTATGCAGCATGATACATATTATGCGAGTATTACTCCAGCGTTTAGAGTTTCTTTTACTATGGTGTATTACTACGCTGTTAGCACACTTAGTAGAATGATGCTAAGATGACTCTACCTATAAGTTGACTATATAGTGATCCTATGACACCTTTCATGTTATGATTATGTCTTTGTTTGAAAATTTGTTCACTAAAAATAATTTGAGATGTATAATCAATTGTCAATTAGCAAATAACATTTTCTCTATCAAAAATTAGGAAAATTTTGGAAAGATATAGAAGAAAGAGATTTCATGTTTCCTTTCAAAGCAAGTGAAGTGCAATGTTTTGAAGATTGGGTAAAACTTCTACTCACAACTAGCAAGTTATCTCCCAAACTTTGTTCCATGTACTTTAATTTGGTCACCTTAAAAATTATGGTGTTGTAAACAAGTATTGGCACGAGAAATAATAAATTGAGTATTGAGGGTGATGGATTACATATTTATAGGCAAGGAAGACCTAGAATTTGGCTTATGGAAACAAAAACTATCGATAGTAATCTTGGCCTAAAATATCTCAGTGATATCTATCCTAATCATGTGTGAGCGCAGAGCGAAATGAAGGCTGGGAAGAGTAGCCCAACAGGCCTACACACCCTACTATCTAACAAGTGCTTCTTATATAAAATGAAAAGAATTTTCACTCAAACAAACATAAATGAAAACATTTCAATATGTTCATCTGTTCATATGTATCTTGAAATTGACAGAACAATGCTTCAGAAGTAGTTTCTATAGAATTTCTAATGAGCTTATTCATAAGTTTAGGTAGCGAAAGGCACATGACAACAAAAACCTTAGAAATTTACATTAATAAAGTCAATAAGAAAAAACATTAGAGAGAAAGAGTGTTGAGTAAACATGGATGTGTCGCTA
>Ga0182004_10004871_pt1 | contig 10872 bp, 8 predicted proteins | sample Sormic07211540_1_FD_120479 | JGI IMG/M metagenome (GOLD analysis project Ga0182004, IMG submission 120479) | Endophyte microbial communities from Sorghum bicolor roots, Mead, Nebraska, USA - 072115-40_1 MetaG | ecosystem: Host-associated > Plants > Roots > Unclassified | place: USA: Nebraska...
AGTAGCACTCTCATTGGCTATCGAGGAGAGAGATCAAATAGCTAGCGACTTCCTAATAGCTAGCGACTCATAAATAGCTAATCTAGCACAATCTTCTAGAAATAACTCTCTCACAATACTCTCTACAATAGCTAGCAACTTCCTAATAGCTAGTGACTTCCTAAGCTCTAGCAATTTGAACACCATTGCGGACGCCCTAATTATACCCACGGAAACGAGGAGTCACGTTTACTGTTCCGTGAATGCGAATCGACTCTGCAGCTCTGCGCGGCTGCTGGCGTGCTGCGCGCACTCGTCTCCCATCTCATCTTCCATCTCGCCATGCAAAACAATAGAGCTAACAGAGCTGCAGAGCAGCAGAGGGCATCGCAGCAGTCCTGTAGGCAAAGGCAAGGCAAGCAAACCGCAGAAGCAAGCCTGCAACTCTGCAAGGCATTACGCCAAGGTGCCAAAGTACAATACCGTGTAGTTTATCTGTTTATTCCTCAATTCCTTTCACTGTTTATCTTTTCAGTAATCACAGCGTGTCAATTCTATGGTTGATTTCCTTTTTAACTTTTATCTTCAATTTAGGCATTTAGCATTTGATCTAACAAAGGGACTAGTGAGATTAGGTAAAAATTATATTTATCCCATGGTCGATATATTACTAAGATTAGTCATAACTCTTCATGTATCAATAGCGAGTATTGACAGAGTCTTTTTAGGCATAAAACTTACCAAGGCACGTATGCAACATTATTTTATCATATGCATTATGATTGAAGTTATACGATAATATATATGAGATGTTTGATTATATATGTGTATCCTTAATTTTTCCTATGACACTGCGCCCCAGGGCTCATGAGGTCATGATGGTGACTTGGTGGGTCGGCCCCCTATATTAAAACAGTGGCTTCGCCCCTAACTGCTGGTAGCTTTTCAATAAATAAAAAGTTATGGTATGATTCTAGTATATCTAAAGATCAACACGTTGTACAAGATATTGCACTTCCCCGAAAAAAAAAACATATGTTCTTTCAAGTGGCAAATGAGCCCAAAGCAATAACCATTGTGCCCCTCCTATTCCAGGCCGGCACACTTGGCCCACGAGGCCAGTTCTCCTGGCTCCCACTTGTCCAGCACGCTGCACGCCCGAGTCTCAATTTATTTTTCTTTTTTTTTTATTCTCAATCTGGCCTTCATGGCCCTTCATTAGAAGACGCAAGCTCAGCGAAATCGCGAGCTTACGTGACTGCATACAAATTCTGGGAGGGGATCAACCTACACATTGGATTGTCCTGCGTCCTAACCAATGTTTTAAATAGCGGGCTAAGCCTATTAGCGGCAGCCTCTCTAAAAGGCTAAGAAAAGCTATAGCGCGCTAATAGCGGGCTAAGCCATTTAACGGTTGAGCAATAGCGGGCTAAGCCATTTAGCGGTTGAGCAAAAAATATATCAAACATCATGTAATTTTACACATAATAAAGATGAAGACATTATAAATACCAAATAATAAAGATGAAGACATTATAAATACCAATAGAAATAGATATTTCAAAGTATTACTAAAAAATTACATCAAAGTTCATAGTTCATACATGATACATAAATAATAACATACATCACATAGGGACATATCCCTGCTATTTGGACCGAGGAAATGAAGCCCACGGCCAAATAGCGGCGCTAAACTAACCCAATTTAGCGAAATTAGCGCGCTATTAGCTGCTAATAGCGGAAACAATCATTTAGCGTTAAAATCTTCATAGCTTAGCAGTTCTCTTCAAGAAATGCTAAATAGCGCTATAGCGTCCGCTATAGCACGCTATTTAGAACATGGGTCCTAACTCAACGCTAACTTAGCAATCTCGTGTGCAGACGAGTTACACAAACATAGAACAACTATAACCTTATTACAAATGAACCAGTCATGAAGAAGCTCCCAGATGCTCCGGAACAACACGCCACAGGGTGCCAGGTCTCTACTCTGTGAAATAATTGCATCCCGAAGTTGGCTGCAGTCTGTTTCTAGTTCAATTCTGGACATGCCAGCAAATTCTGCTGATTCTAGCGCAAATAAGCAAGCAACAGCTTCTGCTGAGAGAGCATCGTGAAGTGGCATGATCTTTGCAGCATCTGCCAGTACTGCTTCTCCCATTGGTTGCGAACAACAAACCCACAAGTCCCCACACCATCCTTCTTCCTGAATCCTGCATTAAAATTGATCTTCAGGAAGTCCTTATCAGGAGGTTTCCACAAACGCCGAGGAGCAGGCAGACTGATTGGTTTATTCCCTTCCTCATTGATATCTGTGAACATATAATTAACTGCGCAGACCACATCCATGCTCGAAGGAACCGGTTCACCAGCATTGTTCTTATTCCTGACATCCCACCATTATATTTATACAGAAAGATACATATGCGTAAGCATTGGTCCTTCTTTAGATTCAAGATAACCCGGATAAACTCCTTCGGCGTAGGAGCATTTAGCGAGCCTCTTCCATCTGCAATTCACTCCAACACTGACGGACTTGTTTATATTTCAAAAAGCAGTGTCCTCCATCTTCATCGAGGCACCAGCAAACCGGGCATCTGGCATCTAGATCAATATGATGTCTCTTGATACTCAACTTGAGGACCAGGCTATTGTGTGCAACCCGTCATATAAACTGCTTGATTTTCGGCAAACAGTTCAAGCGCCAAAGCTTCTTCCATAGGTCATCCTTAGATTCACTTGCACCCTGTGTCGATGTTTCTCCTTGCTGGGTTTTTCGACTCTGCTCTGCTGCATCTTCAAGGACATGATATGCTGATTTCACCGAAAAACACCCTTCATCAAAATGCCAGGCAATGTACTCCGCATTGTGTGGCCTGATAGGTATAGCAAGGATATTAGCAGCATCCTCTTCCCAGAACAGATCATGAACCAACCGGTCATCCCAAGTACCTGTTACTGGGTCGATCAGTTCAGCAACTCTAGTAAGTAGAGTGGCCCCTCTTGGCGTTCTTGGGCATCGGGTGACACCTACAGGGATCCATGGGTATTCCCAAATTCGAATCTATGAGCCATCTCCTACACGCCATATGATTCCATTTTCCAGCGCCCTTGGACCATGCAATAGACTACGCCAAGAGTAAGATATTCCAGGACCTTCCCTTCCTCCGACCAAATCACCATTCTGCCGATACTTTGCTTTCAACAGCCTTGCGCAAAGAGGCTGGAAACATTGCTAATTGAAGAGGTGTAGATCACGATAACCTAAGCCCCCTTTCTCTTTTCTGCTAGAAATCTTCGGCCATGACATCCAATGTATTTTCCTCTCCTTATCTTGCTGAGCCCACCGATATCGACATATCATTCTGGTAATCTCATATAACATCCAAAAATTCATATTTTAAAAATCACTCACATTAAAAATTATTTTCAAAATATATTTTAAAAATTATAAATCATTTGAGCTCTATATTATCTCCTTCCAATTATTTTTCATCCATCCCAATTATCTATCTTTAAATATATCTTGCACAACATGACCTCAGTATCACCGGTCTGCTCCTCATCTTGCTCGCTCGCTTTACCCGGCAACGGCGCATGCGCCGACTCTGCCACCATCGACACCGTAGCGCACCCACGCGAGAAACCCCCCCCCCTCGCCAACTGCGCCAGCTTGCACGCTGCCGCGACATGCGGGCCCCACCTCCTGCGTTTCCCTCACTTCTCTTTTGTTGTACAAAAAGATAGCAAGTCAAAACGCACAACTGAGCACCATTCATATTTTTCGCGCACAAATAACAGCAAGTACCAGCAGCCCATACACTTATCAGCAAGCTTATATGCAAAAAAGCATAACAGTGCACCCACACACACGTGGTATATCTCATGCATGCATGCACTTGCATGCAAGGACACAGTGATTAGGCACCGACAAATGAGACATTATCCTTTTGTATGCAAATTAGGCACCGACCACCTGCAGATTGTTCTGTCGTCCTGTGTTGCCATGGCACTATACCAACTCTATTAGTGGCATGAAGCTAATCACCAGAGGCTTAACCTCACTCCTCTGGCCTATAAAAAAGTACTCTCGGGTTTCCTCTCAGGACCCAGAGCAGCACACTCACTCGCTCGCTCACTTGTTCCCGCTTCGCGTATATCGTATACGGCCATATGCAAAAGTCGAGCTCGACTGTCGTCGCAAGACGAGGTGAGTAGCTCATGAGTATCTCCTTGCTCTCATCTGTCTAATTTCTCTCTTCCTATATATGTGTGGGCCATAAGCAATAACTCCACCAAAAAGTACATGCACGCACAATGCACTACCAGTCAAAAAAATCATCACGTGAAGCACTCATTCCTTAATCACACGTTAGCCTTTTTCGTGTGATTAAATTCTGGCCATTTCACAAATACCACATGCTAACTCCGATTTCAATAATTATTTTTTCTAAATTCATCTAAAATCATGATCTACCTCTCATATTAATTTCATAATTTTTAGAGCTCATTTGAATTTATGTGATTATTTATCTGTGCTTGTTGTCTGTGTCGGTCGGCGCGTATTTTAGCTGATGGAGTGAACGAGCCGGAGAACGATGACATCAGAGACGAATACCGCGAGTTCGACGCCGAGGACGCAGACTGTCAGCAGGAGTTTGCTACCGATGGAGGCAAGTCCAACCAATTCCCTTTGATGCATATTGATCCTATTTTTAAACACGACCCGTAGAAGCCGTTTTAAATATTGCATGTACGATATATGTACAAGATATTTTCGTTTCTTAGTTAAAACTTGTTGAATAGCCATCTTTGAATTGATATTACCCGATAATTGTCTTATTTAGACCTAGAAATAATAATATGCTATGACAGAAATATTATTATTTATTATGCTTAGGACTTGTTACTCATCCTAGATACTCATCGCTATATTTTATCAAATATAATGATTTTAAAAGCAAAACTGAGTAAGTGGTGAAAATGAATTGTGGGTATTGTGATAGGGTTAAAGAACAAGTTACAGATATGATTACTTTAGAGATAGAGCAGATGGGATCCATGTTGGGGGATGCCCTGGTGTTGTGGCTTATATCATTTGGAGTTAAGCGTGAAGATATCCGCCTTGTCTCGATTAAGGACTGAGTTAATGATTCATCTTGCCTAACTCATTTATCGTACAACCACTCGCCTTGCATGGAAAAGGCTTAGTCTAAATCCCTCTAGTTAGTGTGGTAATCACTTGAAGGCAGGTGTGCAACGAGACACTAAGTGATGTATGTGAAATTGTGAAAATATATGAAATGTAAAGAGCTCTATGAGTTATTGTGGTATCATGAGATGTGGCCTTAGTGTTCCCGTGGTGAGCGTCGTTACTTAGCTATGGAGGGTAATGATTTTGATGATCTGTTCTTGCACAACGGTGTAAGTTATGATATCCTACTTATGGTGAAAGTGTACAACCTCTGATGAGTGTAAATCTATCTAGATAGCCGTGTCCGCGGTCTCGGATAGGTTATGGTTTGGTTTCAACAACTAGATGGGTTGGGATGAGTGAAAACATGAGAGTGAGTTAATTTTGGAAATAAATGATTGTCTATCATTGTGTTGTGGGAACAAGGGTTCCACAACACTTAAAACTGTGATCAAACCCCAATTTTTCAGAAATACTATCATATATGGAAAAAGAGGTCTTTTACAAAAGTATTTATGAAATAAAACCCTACATATGTAAAAAGATAGCTTTATGCAAAAAAACCAAGCCTTATCCTTGATTTATCCATATGCATATCTTGTTATCCCCTTCGGTAGGGTAATGTTGGATTTGCTGAGTACTTTGTACTCACCCTTGCTTTATTAAACAGAGAAAGATTCGGACTTCAATCTCGAAGTGCGTACGAATAAGGTCGTGTCTGCACCCAACTAAGCCTGTGGCATTAGGACTCATCAGATGTTTAGCTACGATGTCGTATGTTTTTTGGTTCTTTGGACCTATGTTGTATTCTGGTTACTTGTTATTATAGCGTGCCTTTATTGTCCACGTTTATCGAGACTACTACACTGAAACTTATCTGACTAGCCTCCTGGGACTAGTATTGTATCACATTTGAGTTCCTAGATATCCAGGGGCGCTTCATCTCATCACAAAGATTCTTTGTAAGATCAAAACAAGACATAACATAGATAGGGATGGCTTGGGCGATAGCTTTTATTAAGGTGTCCTTGCCTGCACTGGATAACAATCTCACTTTCCAACCCTGGATACATTTCCACAATTACCCTGTCCTTCAGGTAGTTGAACAATTTAGCCTTGGATCGGCCCATATAAACCAGCAAGCCAAGATATCTATCACTTTTAGCCTCTTGTGATACTCCCAAAGACCTAAGGAACTAATTCCTCAAATTCTCTCCACAATTTTTGCTGAATAGTATAGAGGACTTCTCCTTGTTTATGGTCTGCCCCGAGCATGCTTCATATAGTTTGTACCACATTGTGCAGATGATTTGCATTCTCTTGGTTTACTTTCATGAGAAACAGTGAATCATTCGCAAACAGTAGATGAGTGATATTCGGAGCCTCAGCGCATATGGACAACCCTTGCAGTTTACCTTCTCCTTCGTTTTTTAAACCCGAAAATGGAAATCACCAAATCATGGACGCTAGAGCATAGCAGGCATGTTCCCGACTCCGTTCCTGGAATGGGAACAGAGGAATATTCATGTTTTCAAAACATAGATGTTTTCGAAATATAGAATATAGGAATAGAACTGTGGATCATGTTTCCATTCGTAATATAGATGAAAATAAAAATTAATTACACAGTTTACCTGTAAATCGCGAGATGAATCTTTTAAGCCTAGTTACTCTATAATTGGATAATGTTTGTCACAAACAAACGAAAGTGCTACAGTTCCGAAAAAAAAAAATTCGGAAGTAAACAAGGTCCTACTCTGCCGCCACCGAATCAGAACCTGCCGGCCACCTCCTTCTCTGTCACTGCACCGAATCTAACACAGTAGCCGAATGCAGCAGCAGCAGCACTTTCACCGAACGGCTGACAGGACAGGAGATCGAAAAACACCGATACAAAGCTCAAGCCGCGCGCGGATGTTTGCGCGTGCGAAGGCCAAGGATAGCAAGTTGGCAAAAATACCAATCTAGTTTAGGGAGTTGTTGGAGAAAGAAAATTGTGATTTTGCCCAAGTTATAAGATGCCGGAGCCCCTCCCCCCCCTCCATTATTGTCGGGCAATAGCTCAGATGGCAAGGATCGCTGGTGTGCATCTTGCTCGTCCATGTTCGAAGCCTAGCTTGGATGCTGGCGTCTCACACGGGAATAGTAGGTTCCCTAAATAATTTTCATTATCTCACACAGATGTGACATAACTGTTAGATTTCTCTGTCGTGTTTCATAGTAAGCCTAGTTATAGTTTGTAGATCTAACTTGCGCACTAGGGGTGTGTGTGAGTGGGTAGCATACTTGTGATGTGTGTTGGTGCATGAGTTCAGATACTAAGGTTGAGGCAATCAAAAAATCCCCGACGGCGGGCAGGCAGTGGGACGAAGCGCTCGATCGCTCCGATAGCCTGATGGTAGTGCCCTGGTTTGGGACGAAGCGCTCGATTGCTCCGATAGCCTAATGACAGTGCCCTTGTCTGGGTGGTTGTGTGACACCAACCCTTCATTTGACACACAACTCTACTTCACCAATGAAGTTGTTATTTTAGTTTCAGCTTCATATACAACTCTATCGATGAAGGACCGGTGCCATTTGGTAAACCAATAACAAAACAATCCACGTATAGAGCTCCTTAAAACATGTTCTCAGATGACCCCATACAGGACCTACTAGCACGAGGTGAAGCCGGATAAGCTACTATTTTTTGCTCCAATATGTCGACACATCCTTTGTGAGAGTGTGATTTAAGAAATTACTTAGGTGAAGCCGCTTTATTAGAATCAAGTGCCACGAGTCGTGCTAAATGAGGCATCGCTAAGGCCAGAGCCAAGGCTGGTGAGTGTGCCCTAGTGGTGCACATAGGAATATGTACATGAGAAAATATATTATCTCTCTCCTATTTTGCACGCATCACATTTACATCCAACAGTGATGTACATAGGTCACATGCTAAGGGCAAAAAAATTGTGTTCGTCTTATTAGTTCATTTGTCCTAACTAGTATATCAGTTTACTACAATATTAGAGACTAATCTCCTCAAGTATATTTCCACAAATACTAAACATTGTTCGCCTGAACGGCCGTTTAGACCATTTAAACGCCATATAAACGTTACACAGTAGTATGCCGTAGCCCGTTTAATTGGTCGTTTAGCCAGTTTAATGGATTGTTTAGCCTGAATAGTGGCTAAACAGCAAGCGACCAACTGTTTACCGTTTAGCGTTTAGAAAAACATTGCTACCAAGTGAATATGATAGACCCAACTAGGGATAGATAAGCTTTTTATAGATATTTTAAGACTAACTCCTAGAGATAGTGGTGGTTGCAATGACTTTAGACTCATCCCTATATTAAGGGTGATAGGGCTATTTCCTTGCTCCAACAAACCCTCCCTTTTTAGTGGCCACCAAAAACACCGTACGTTTCTCCCCTCGATGGAGTGAAGTTGTGTATGGTCCAAGTAACTTGCTCCAACAAACCCTCCCTTTTTAGATTGCATAAAGGCAGGCGAGGCTTGAGGGGGGTGAAGTTGTGTATGGTCCAAGTAACTTGCTATTGCCTTGTTGATCTGGTTAGGAGTCCATTCTTTTCTGCGAAAGTGGTAATCATTTCTAGATTTTCAGATGTACCACAGGGTAATGAGAATTTTGTAGAGAAGAAGTTCAGGAGTGGCATCCGTGATGATCAGTTGGAGGATATGCTGAATTCCATCGTCTTCTTGAGGTAAGGACGCCGTGTTGAGGGAGGGGTTAGATGATAGCCAAACCTGTGTAGGAAGAGTACAATGAAAAAATAGATGAGAATCAGTTTCAATCATATTGCACTTGTCACAATTACTATTGCCGTCAGTGGAGTATCTCGAGGCTCGTTCAGCAGTGGCAAGAGCTCTACGAATGAGTCTCCAAGTGAAGGTCTTGATAATAGGGGAAATGGATTTAGAATGCCAGACTCTATAGAGGATTCTTTTGCATTGAGGAGTGATGCAACGCGATCCACGATCGGGAAGGGTAATTGTATTTGCAGCTTGAAGATGATTATAGATGGCTTTAGTAGAGCAAATGCCGTCCTTAGCAGGGTTCCACCGAAGAATGTCAGGAGAGGTCGATGGAACAGTGGGAGTAGTAATAATTTGATGAACAGCAGGGGTATGGAAAGTAGCATTGAGAAGATCAATGTTCCAAACGTGGGTGTTAGGGTACCAAAGGTCTTTTGCTTGGGCAGGGATGGGGTTGGTGGTAACTGGTAGTTTTAAATGGTCATGGATGGAATTCCATAAAGGAAACCATGGAGAGGACCAGGTTGAAGAGTTACCATCATGAAGTTGCAAATGGACGTTGCTGGAGAGATCCTTTCTAACCTGCAAAACAGAGGACCAAAAAGCTGATTTGGTTGTAGAGTTAGGTACTGTCCAAAAAGAAGAGTTAGGGTAGTATTTGGCTTTAATAATTGCAGAGAGTAAAGGATTTTTATTAGTGACTATGTTATAAGCAGCATTCATAATTAGACTTTTGTTGACCAAGTGCAAATTCCTGATACCCAAGTCGCCGTTGTTCTTGTTTTGGCATATGTCCTCCCATGACCTGAAATGAATAGGTTTGGTAGAGCTTTCTTCTTGAATACCTGACCACCAGAATCTTTTAATAATAGCAGTTAATTCTTCAATGAAAGTCTTGGAGAAAAGAATAGTAGACATGTAGTAGACAGGGATTGAAGAAAGAACAGACTGAATGTAGGTTAATCTCCCAGCATGGTTAAGTTTATTGGCTTTGACAGTAGTAAATTTGGCATGAAATTTATTTTTAATGAAAGCATAGGCTCTGTTCCTGTCTTTGTGGTTAAAAATAAGAGGGTGACCCAAGTGAAGGGTGTTAGGTTGAAGATCAGGAACAGGAAAGACACCTCTAATATCATTTTTTATATGGTCCGGAACATTTCTACTAAATAAGATAGAGGATTTGTTAAGGTTAGGGATCTGATCTGATTGGTGACAGAAATCATAGAGGGTTCTGTGGATGGTCTGGGCTTCATGAAGATTAGCCTGACCGCATATAATTAGATCATCTGCAAAGAGCATTGAGTGTATAGAAGGGCAGCCTGGTCCCAGTTTTATTCCTGCAAGTTGATCATTTTGAAGCTGCTGCTGGAGAGAGATTGAAAGTTCATTGATGGCTACAACAAAGAGGTAAGGGGATAAAGGACACCCTTGTCTGATTCCTGTAGTAGCTTTGAAACCTACAGTGGGCTCACCATTTAAAAGAATGGAGAAGGAGGTAGTAGAGATACATTGGTGAATTAGGTTAATAAAAGTAGGAGATAGCTGTAGTCTTTGTAAAGCACGTATGATGAAGTCCCATCTTAACCTGTCAAAAGCTTTAGCTAGATCAATTTTGAGGAGGAAAGCAGTCCAGGATGTGAGAGAGAACGAGTGAATAATTTCTTGAGAAATAATAATATTAGTGGATATGTGTCTATCTTTAACAAAAGCAGTTTGAGATTTATCAATATGATGAGGAAGATATGGTTTAAGTCTCTCAGCTAAAGTTTTGGATATGATTTTATAAGCTACATTGCAGAGACTTATTGGTCTCAAATCTTGAGGAATGGTAGGATGCATCTTTTTAGGAATGAGCACTAAATAAGTTTGATTGATTTCAGGAGTTAGGAAAGCTTGAGTGTAAAAATCATGTACCAGTTTATAAATGTCGTGGCCA
>Ga0182004_10004872_pt1 | contig 10872 bp, 6 predicted proteins | sample Sormic07211540_1_FD_120479 | JGI IMG/M metagenome (GOLD analysis project Ga0182004, IMG submission 120479) | Endophyte microbial communities from Sorghum bicolor roots, Mead, Nebraska, USA - 072115-40_1 MetaG | ecosystem: Host-associated > Plants > Roots > Unclassified | place: USA: Nebraska...
GCTCACGGCTAAGTAAGGAAGACGTGACCATCAGCATATTGAACTAGGGCTTGCACATGCATACACAAATTTAGGAAACAAGACATTTGTTTTCAAGATTCTTAAATAAATAAAATATTGCTAACATCCCAGCGGTGCCGAAAGAAGTTGAACTGAAACCACTTAGACTTGCACTTGAAACGAAAGGTGCACTTTCACTTCTATTCCTGCAAGCAAAGTATTCATAAATTTGTGTATGCATGTGCAAGTCACTTGTCAACAAGATTACAGTCGGAAAATTATAGGCATGCAACGCATAGAGGTAGTACATCAGTGTATATATAATTTTTTATAAGAACAGTTATAGACTGCTTTACAATCCAACCCAATCTTATTTCAGAACAATCCATTTGTTAATAGAACTTCATAATCCAACCTAATCTCAGATCAGAACTCTAAAAATGCACAACAAAGAAACTTAGCAAGACAACATAGAGTGGACAGGGAGACCAAGCCAGACCTGATAAAGAAAGTACCCTAGTTGAGATGGTGTTGAGATGTTGGGAGTAGATAGCACCGCAGATCGTGAGCTGAGGAAATAGCAGCGCAGATCCTGGAAACGGTGTCATACGTTCAAACATCCATCCAGTGTCGTACTAGCAGGTTCGAGCAAATCGAGAGGGGGAAGAGAATTGAGAGGAAGAGATCCGCACCTCAGGTCCTGGAGTTGCCACCGTCTTCCTCCAAGCTGGCAGTAACAGATGCCGCCGCCGGGCACCTCCGTGGTGTACTGAAACCCTAACAAGGGGAATGAACTGGCTGAGGAGAAGGGGAGGGAGGAAGGGATGAGGCTGAGGAGGACTGGAGAAGGCGGAGAACATACCCACGAGCGGTGGCGGTGCCATTGCCGGCAGACCTGGCGGTGAGTCGAGAGCGGTGGTGGAGTCGCATGCAGAGGGAGCGAGGCTCATGACTCGCGAACACGAGAAGGGAGCGCAGTCCCAGCCTCGGATGAGGATAATTATTTCTCCCTTGGATTGAAGTGGATCGGGCAGGTTTTTCTCCAACCCGGCTTCACCCAAATGCAGTTTCTGTGCATATCCACGTGGATGGAACTCCAGCGTGGGTTTGCTTCCATGAGAGGCCGGGATCCCTTCCGATCCCCGCAGATCCAAGGCTATCCAAACGAAGCCTTCAGGTATTGCAACTCGTGTGGAACAAAATCATGTGGGGGGAATTTTCCATGCAAATGACATCCCGGCACTCCAGTGTTATATTGCCTCTTTTCATTTGGAGCAGATGAGGAGGTGCAGGCGGGAGTAGAGGTGGCAGGCGGACGAGCACTCGAGCGAGCGACGTGGAAAAATTGTCAGGCTTTTTTTTTTATTTCCCCGCGGATCGACGGGGATGGGGAGGAATCGACCGGCCCGGGTTATTCCGCCACGTGATTGGTTCCAAACTGACACCTGGGCTCAGAGGGGGAGCGGATTCGCGCGCGAGGCTCTGTCCACCGGCAGATGAGGCCGGGATACCGGCGGGGTTTGGGGTATCTGAAAGAGCCCTAGCTGCCCATAATCACCGGGGTAACAATGGTTTAGGACATGGTAGCAGCATTCAGAGATGGCATATCGCGTACTGTAACTAGAGTAGGCAACATAAGCTTCACAAACTCCATCATAGAGTAGCTCTACAAAAACTTGAGTTTGTGGAGTACCTCTTTAGGTGCTCTCACAACTCTATATTTTTTCCTCGAACTGAGTGTATGGAGCTGAAACCGTTTAGCTAAAAAATATAGAGCGGAGCTGCAAAACATAGAGCAAACAGTCCCAAACACACCCCGTTAGTGCCGGAAAACCACAAAGTTGATAATTAGTGGAGTATACAGTCAAATGTGGTAACCAGCAGAAGAACAAACACAGTTTCGTGGGAGGAACATTTGTGCCATCATGTAGGGTGCTGTGCAAATTAAAGACAACCTCAATCTTCAAAGCTAGAATGAGTGAATTACTCATTTCGCTTTGCATATATGGCAGCATCATGGCCGCTTATCAAGTCAAAATGTAGACTATCATTTCCTTCAACAGACTACTAGGCATGTCTCCCATTACCCATCATATAACTGTTTATATATAATCCTATCTACTGTCTCCTCTGAATCTAGTTACTCTAGACAAAGTAAGATAATAATAACAAGAACAAACTTTCAACGAAAGTACGAAAGGCTATTCCCATCAACAAAATAAATAGGATGGGCATACGTATCTAGTATAACGAACCTTTTGAGATTTCCCAAAAGGCTAACACTCGACTTTGAGAATGCCTCTATCATTAGGCCTACAGAACCTAATCTGATTAAAACACAAACTGAATTCTTACTACTAGTGCCATGCAGCGCAACAGCATTGATGCTTACAAAGCATCTGATGAAATTAATACCTGGAAAGCATGGTAGGTGGCTCTTGTTTATCAAATGGAAAGGTTCTGATAAAATAAGAACTGGATAAGGCCACACTCATCTTATGAACAGCCTGCACCCCACAGACTTCATGAACTTTTAATCTCTCGCGAAAAGAAAAGAAAACAAAACAAAAAACATCTGCTGATATAATGGGCCATTGACAATATCATGTTGATCTTTAATAAAGAGATAACCAACAACTATTTAGGGCCTGTTCGGTTAGTGTGGAATGAGGCCATAAATTACTCCCGCTGACCAAGGCTATACAAATTAGACCATCATTCTGGCTGGGAATTGTTCCAAGTGACTATCCTGGATAACTGTGGCCCTAATTACTGAGATAAGTAGCTGCTGAGAACATCGTATAACTTCTCCAGAACATGAAGAATTATATTATATGTTGGATAGCATTCTTGAAAATATTTATGTACCATATATTTTTCAGACAATAATGTCAGAGTTCAGAATCCAAAAGAAAATATTAGCAACACAGTGAGAATGGATTTTTTTCCCACAGGAGACTTGTGTAAATTTTCATTAAAGAAAAAGTTTTTTTTTTGTGATGAAAGAAAAATTATATTAAATAATAGCTGGGTACATGAACATGTTACATGCACTCTGAATTACATAATATTCAGAAAAAGATTTTTATCTAAGTTATACCTATACTATAAATAGTTTCAAATCTCAATACCAAACATGTATGACACTCTGCAATATGGATGACCACATAGGCAAACACTCGGCAAAAGGCCCGAGAACTGATACCCAACGATCGACGGCCAACATTCATGTAGGCGGAGTTGAGAAACTTTTTTCTGGTGCCTTATTTCTTCTTTCTGCCACCAAAGAATGAGGAAGATGATCTGAAACTTATTCTCTCTAGTCCTTCATTGTAACCAGATCTAACCACAATAAAATGAAGAAGAGACCAGAGAAAATTATTCCATGGTGGTGACACCATCTCTACCTTGATGTCGCCGTCCGGAAATAAAAGTCACCATATCATCAAATCGGTGAGGATACCGATGGCGTAGTTATTACCTGCATCTTCAACAGAGCCATCATGGAGAAAATGATTTCACCTTACTCTCTTGCCATCGCCAGAATCTCCAAAACAAAAAAAACTTAATATAGAGAAACCTACCCTAAAGACTTGATCTACTAAGAAAACTTATTAAAATCGATGGGATCCCACTTCCTCCGGTCTCCAGCTATATGCCAGAGGAGGGAGGAAGGGGGACCGGTGGTGGTGGAGATGGGAGCGGCGGTGGTGGAGCCGAGTTGGAGACCTAGTGACAGATATGAAGTGTTGGATGTAGAGAACTCTCGTTTGGACTGGCCCTGGCCCTGGCCCTCATTAAAGAAGAAGATGGGACCAAATACATCAGTCAAGTCAAGGACATGCATGCTAGTGAATAAAAAGACCAACCCTAGCACCTGTTTGGCACCAGCAGCACACCACAAAGTTCCTAGCTGTTTTGTTCTAGACTCTGATCTGTTGTATCTCTCTCTGCTAACCCTTGCATCCCTTGATGCTTCTTTTCTTTGTATGTTCTCACATCTCAACCCCTTCTTTAATCAAAAGGCAGCGCTCCTACCATTTGTTTCCAATAAATAAATAAAAAAAATCAGCCCACCAGTTGGTATGAACAGCTGGCACCTGCTCCCGCTAGAGCAAAATGGTTGGCACCAGATGCTCTCTTTGTCAACAACGGCTTTGCTTAACAAGCACTTATTTCTAATCAAGTAGCAAGTGTTGTGTTGCTGACCCTTATATACTTTATTATATATATCATGCATTTCAGGTTCATTTCACTTACCAAGTCCCATTGGCAGAAGCTCGAGATAAACATGCTCAACCCTGAGTTCTAGATTACTGACTTCTGCAGTAATGCGTATGCAATTGCCAACTGGTAATATAACATATATCGGCTGATTCTTGAACCAGGCTTGAAGGACCTTTCCCCCTCTGCTGTAGCACTATGTGCATACAATCCTTGGAAAATCATAGTTACCTAACCTAATCTTAGTGAAAGCAATCTCGGCCTCTTGGGCAATGATAGCAATTAGGCAGAGGACGACTTCTGTTAAAAAAAAAACAAAGGCATATCTATGATTGCAAAGAGATGACGAACCATATTAAAATGGACAAAAGGAGAAGAGAGCAACATGAGAGTAGAACTTTGTCCGACCAAAAGATCTTCCGGAGTCCATTCCACATTTCCACATTGCAAAGTAGCTTTCTATGAAGCAGTAGCTAATATATGTAAAATTAAACGACATGTGTACATTAGTTTATTATTACTCCATTCTGGTCATTATGTGATGAAAGTTAAGTCTGGATTCAGAGAAGCAGCACGAGTATCTTGGAAAGTTTACTTGCATCCCAACCATTTAATAGACCTCTGTTTATCTACACTCTTATACAATAGCAAAATATGTGACCCACAATGGGTTTTGACAGCCATGAAGAACTAAGATACTCAAATTTGATTCTGTTGGTCTGAAATTAAAAGTGCAACCGGGAAAAGCGTAATTTTTAGGCCTGAACAACAGACTGAGTTCAGACCATTCTAACAACAGAAAACAACACATTATGTGTCGCTGACTGGAAGCAGGTGTCAGCTCAGCAAATTAAACTGAAACACTACCTTCAAGTCGAATCAGAATCTGCAGGATGCCATTGACACCACTTTTAATTTTTGTATTATTGAGAGCTAACTGATCTTTCAATTACAAGCTTAACAAATATTTTTCCCTCAAAATTTTTTATCCAGTCTTCAAGCATCATCATGGGTGAATTAAGGTAATCGCCTTTTCAGCGTTTTGCAGTTCCACTAGGACAGACTCAGAGCTCCTGCCACTTACGTTCAAACAAAAACTTTAGCATAGTTTAGCCTTAGACAGCTATGAATGCTAAGTGGAACCCATAGAATAAAAAGAGAATGCAATTGCTGCCTTTATGACCCACCAGAATTGCACAATAAAAGCATCGGAATCTGAAGTCATGACAACTGAACACAGAGTGACAAGTGATGCTTCTACTATACCATGTGAAACATTACAGTTTAGTTGCAAGATTATTGGTTCAATGTGTTGCAATCCTCCAAGACCATATGCAGTTGTTGGCAGTCCTTATCCTAATTAATGGAGTTACGATATTCTGCAACAGGTAATCTCTACATTAGCATGATAAAGACAGCGGCCCTTTGAATGCTTCTCCCGCAGCATATAGTGTGTTGAGTTGAGTGTGACCCAATAGAAGCAATATGCTTAGCCTGCTCCACTGAATGATCAAAACATGCACACCCTACCGCAGCGGTCAACATTTATATGCTGTTAGCAGCCAGGGACATCATTTTCAGTACCTTAAACATCCAAATTCCAAAACACGTACTACATGCTGACTTGACCAAGCACGGCAGTTGGCATATGAATACCGCTTCAACAGGTAGCAGTACTATATATTGAGCTTTTGTCTTTTGGCAACACATCTGAATGCATGGTTCCAGACAAGTGCTGGTTACAAGTCACAGCATCCAGAAATCAGCAATTGTAGCCTCTCAGCTCAGGCACTCAATCAAGCATGTAATGGGCACGTCAAACTCAAGGTGACTCGGCCTCACACAACCGCGCAGAGTAGTTTATAACTGAGGTGAACCGGTTCACACTTTTCCGAATGTAATTTTCTCATGGAGTCCGGCGTCTTTCTCATGGAGCAAACCTTCCATTTCAGCAACCAATTGTAACCACTCAAACGAGGCTGAATCCTTCACCAGCATCACCCTTTTGTTTACCACCTATCAATCTTTACACGGCACAAAAACACGCTTCCATTCATCGAACCGCCCTTGTATTTGTGTTTCTGGCAAATTCTACCCTTGTGGGGGCATGAACACCTAACACCTCCCCCAATAGTGCCATTCTCTATCTCACCAAAGGACAAATCAAAGAATCTGGGTCCAAGTATAACACAGTACTGGGATCACAGAACTCAGAATCTTGCAGGCCTAAGAGCTGCAAACTAATCTGATGGGGTCCATGGAATTGCACCTCACATAGGAGCCCAACAGATGATGCAAATCCTTTGCATGTGAAAAAGGAGGTGTGGCCAGCAGACAGGCAAAGCCACCTTTTATGATCCACCAAACCGGACAAAAGCAAGATCTTTTATTTTCTATATCCAAATACCAATCAGGAAGAGGGGTTGGTGTGGTACTGGTAATGGTGGTATAAGATCGAGTAAGACTGACGCTGGTCCAAGTCACCGTACATGGAGAGACGGAATGGAGTAGTAGCAAAGATCCAAGCAAGTCGCCGTCGCCGTCGCCATCGATCCGGGCAGGGAGGGTTCATGCGAGGATTGCAACAGCGGCCTGGGTCATCTCGATCCGGATCTCGATCTCCTCGCATCAGTTGCCTGGGAGATTAAACGCGAGCGAGAGGATGCTGAAATTTCTGGATCAGACAAGGCGGAGACATGGGTGGGCCGGGGTGACCTTACCTTGTGAGGTGACCTCATGATGGGCTGCAGCCGGAGCCACCCGCACCAGCGCCATCGTTTTCACGGCGCCTGCACAGATCACTGCGGTGAGATGAGACGAGCGCGCCTTCGTTGCAGGTACCAAGTACCAACCTACTATAAGGAGTATAGGGAGCGTCACTAAAAGCTTGCAGATCGAGCTGCTAGGAAGTGAGGTGAGGCGATCAGAATCAGAGACTCCAAAGCTACCAGCCACCACCCAACAGTGGGCAGGGGGTCAAGCCTGTTGGAATTTTTATTTGAAAAGAAAAGGACCTCGAGGCACGCAAAGCCACCAATTCAGACTTGGGTTGACCTGCCAAGACCCAGTACTGCAACCCAATTCATACACACAATTCACATTGTGGGCTTGAGCTTATCAGCTAGAATCAGCAATTACTTCAACAGTATTTTTTTTCTCTCACAATAAATCAGTATTACACCAGTCCAAAAACCATCTAGCGAAGTTTTTTTTTTTGGAAAAAGGGTTCTGAATGATGTTTGTAGCAACAACACTGTTTCATCACTTATAAAGGGAAAATTTGTCGGCGATAAGATTTCGATAAAACCGATAATCCCGTTCATCGCTGAGCTAGTACACCAAAATTCTAATTTTCTCTAGTCCGCCTACATGAAAGTGTGATACTCTAGTATATCAAAACTACCGTGTGCTAGTTTTTTATGTTAAATGCTTTAGAGACAACTTATGTAATTTTCTAGAGAAATTAGGTATTTTTTGTTTTATTTTTGGCCAAGAGATCCGATAAACCCGTTTATCGGTGACCTTTGGTATTTTTTTTTTGCTACCGTAAAGTGAGCTGTTATAATGTCTGCATTTCATACATCAATGAGATTATCACAAAATGAAAATTAGTTTGAGAGTTTTTTTTTGGAAAAAACACCGTTTCTCCCCCCTCCCTTTGTTATAATATTCTTTAACAAATAAGTGGCCTACTGTCTTTCCAAACAAAAAAGCTACACACGAAGACGATGCGAGAAGGGTCACAATTAACAAAGGTGCTTGAGATGGATGGTGTGAGTGTAAGCAATGAACGAATGGACAAGGCATGGACATTTGTTGGGATAATAATAAATGGAGAACTTGGAGACTTCGTTATCCATCGGCATGGGCATGGGCTTCACTAGCAAGGCGATCCTCTCTCGCCCATATCATTTATTTTGGTGCCAAGCTACCCTGGAGGATTTCCTATAGCCATTAGTAGTATAACAAGCTCGGCATCGTATCTCCTTCTATGCTAATTGTTTGGTGGTGTTCATGCGGCCAAACGTTAATGGTCTCTCTCCCCCTACTTGCTTGGAAAGTTGGGATCTTTTGGCCGGGTTAGTGCAGTGGTAACATAATAGTGCAAAGAGCTCAGTTACACTTATCCTTGTAACTGACCTAATATGCAGAGGAGGACAAGAGTTGGTGCCTAGCTTCTTTGCATGTGAGATCAAGGACTTCCTTGTACTTGTTTTGATCTACAACATTAAAGATCATGATTGAATTGGCCCCTAACTTTTTTCTAAGCTGTTCCTAAGTGGGTCATCAAGCGGCATATAAAGGGCTGGACCCGACTAGTTTGGATCTTTGACATAAAAAAGGTGCAAGGTCTGGTTCCTACAATACCATTTTCCTTGGTCCCATCCTGTTTGCTCTCCATGGAAGCGAATTTGAAGATCATGGCCTCTTCTTAGTGTAAGTTATTTATTTGGCTACAGTAAATTAAAAACAATCATTATGCCCTATTCACTTGGCTGAAAAGCCATAGCTAAAAGTCTTATTCGCTGATTTATTGTGAGAGAAAAATATTGTTAAATAGCTAGCAAATTTGACAGATAAGTTGTTGCGTTGTTGGCTGCCTGACCAGCTTGCTAAGAGAAGACTGAGCAACCAGGACATCCCCCTTCTGTGATCAATAAGGGAACACTATACAACATGTCAACACCTATTTGTCTCTTGTGTTTTTGCTTGAAAAATATGGTGCATCATCTTGCAGAAAATTGGTTTGGTCACCATTGCACATCAACCGTCTACTGATAGGTTATATCAAGCTAGTGGTACTAGGCAAGACAGATAATGAGGTGGCAAAGAATTATGAGAAGAGGTTCAAGCAATTGGCAATATTAGGTCAGTCTTAGTAACAAGTTTTATGGCATTGTTTTTAAGAATGCCATGTCATATAGAATGAAATAAATATAGATAAGACACACACTCTCAATAGAAAGTTTTATTCTAGGGTTTCATAGACATTTAATTTCATGACTCAAATAGATGCCAAGAGAGTTTCATCCCCATAAAACTCATTTCTTCTTCTCTCTTATTAAAAACATTGCCACATCATAAAAAATACTTATGTTATGTGATAACTTATTAATACAAATAAACTATGATAAAACTCCAACAGAGACTACTCTTAGTAGCTCAGAAAATCTGGAAGCAGTAGAACAACTACTACATCTTTAATTAACGTCTCTAATCCAATCATCATGTCAGTGTTGTGGGCTATGTATGAGAGATAAGTCATGACTAATAAATTTATTGTGAGAAAAAAACACCGCTGAATATTCAACAGATAAGCAACCGAACAAGCTTGTTTGAAGGAGCCCCTGGACTAGAGCTCTAGCCTACGCAGGTGCATCTAACCCTAGCAAATTTTAAAATATACGCCTGGGATTAATGCTTGGACCAAGCAAGATTGCATCGAAGCAGCGCCTATATGGTGTCTACTGACAACGAAACAAACCTTATGTTCGTGGATAAATCGGATTCCCATATATGCATTATTAACATTATTAATATAAGTAAACTATTAGTACTAGTATTTGCGTTATACGCATTAAATCAAAAACATTTTGCATAGAAGAAAAATGGGCGTCCATATGTTTCTTCTTGGGTCCACCCCTGTGACGGCGACACTGGAGATAGCTAAGTTTTTATCCGAGAGAAGGCTGCAAACTATAAATGTCCCAACAAAGACTCCGTATTAATTATCACAAGACACATTAGGAAAAAAATAAAATCTAAAATTACAAAAAATCTAAAAGGTCTAACCATTAATTTAGTAGACTTATATCAAAATTAATATAATAATAATAATCATTAGATCTATTTTTTTCTAAATGGTTAATCACCTACGTCATAATAAAAATTAACATAAAGTAACTCTCTAGATTTGGATAAATATTACCAACCTGTACCATTATAATAAGACATAATCCAAAATAAAGCTCTAAATTACTCGCTTGACATTGCGATAGATAATCCAAGTCATGACTCCTTAAATTTGCATCTAAGTTATTGATTTTAATCCAAATTAATTACTAGTGTCTGATGTTATGAAAAATTAAATAACCATAAATTACACTTACATATGTTCTAAATTACCCACTTTTATTATTTAATACATAAAAACAAATTTAAGGAAATATATATTGTTTCATTGTGCAGACCAATAAATAATAGATATTTTAAGTTTCAGTAGTCATGAAAAATGTTCTCTTAATGACAGATGAAATATACTAACCCAAGGACCTCAAACAAGCATGGCACAGGAACAGGGTTCCATCTGGCAATTGGGCACATGAGACACATGTGTCCTTATACTTGTACATGCCCTCCCGGTACGTACCACCATACATGCATAATTCCTGGTGTAACGGGCTACCAGCAAAGTGCGGTTGCCTTCCGTATGATAGCTGATATAGTACCGGTGCCTTTGCACATAATTGCGTAGCGTTTAATTAGCTGCTCCTGCATGAGTGTGTTTTTTTTTTGTGTGTGTCATGATGAAAGCTATGATATGACGATGCTGATGCTGATGATAAAGCACGGAAAGTGATGTCCCACTGGAAAAACGTCCTGCTCCGGCTACCTCCTCCTCCGACTCTTCTCCCTCCGGCCGTTGGA
>Ga0182004_10004873_pt1 | contig 10872 bp, 8 predicted proteins | sample Sormic07211540_1_FD_120479 | JGI IMG/M metagenome (GOLD analysis project Ga0182004, IMG submission 120479) | Endophyte microbial communities from Sorghum bicolor roots, Mead, Nebraska, USA - 072115-40_1 MetaG | ecosystem: Host-associated > Plants > Roots > Unclassified | place: USA: Nebraska...
CCCAGGGCAGGAGGGCGGGCGCCCTGCCTCTGGCCCCGTTCAGCCTCCGCTTCCTTCCCGTGGCTTCTGGAGTCTTCTAGATGTAAGATAATTGCACGGCACGTTAATATCTCTATGTAATCCTAACGTGTGCGCCTTTTTTCCGTATTTCCTGATAACCTCCTACAGAAATAGACAAACACCAAAACTCGTAGAATTCTGTCAGATAAAACCCTAAGTCTAGATGTTGATTTCATTTGGATCCTTTTCTTTGTTTATTTGATAATTAAATTTGATACTTAAAGACCGTCAACAACAGCTTAGAATCCTATCAAGAACTGGGAAGAGAGAAAGTGAGGGTGCAAGGAGCACCTTTTGGATCTGCTCGGTGGTGACTTCGACGCTGGGGTCATTGCTAATGCCTATGACTGCAGGATCTCTTCCCCTCGTCCTACACCCTGGAGTAATGGTTCGATCTGTTGGATCCTATAATGAGAAAATTCACAACATTATTTATAGACCAATCACTACCTCTATTAGTAGAAAAATAATTTCTATGAACTTAAGACAGCATAATCCAACTTGTCATAATTTGTAAACAATTTTATGCCTATATCCACAAAACATATACTAAGCAAGTGACCATTTGTTGGAACCACAAAAAAACCCAATAGTCCTGGTACCAAGAGTGTTAATGGTCGTGTGTACAAACAAGAAAGCCAAATAATCAAAGGAAGCAAATTCATATCATAAAAGCTAAGTTCATCATAAATCTCTTTCAAAGCTTTGCCTATGATGTTGTGTGCTGCAAGTGTTCTTACTAAGTACCGGGTTAATGTGGCTGGACACCAGCGAGGCAACCCCTTGCAAACTTGTACACATTTGACGTCAATGAGCTAATCACGACCTAATGAAAACAGAAGTCTCCTACAACTAAAAAGACTAAAACAAGGACATTTTTTTGGTGCGGTTTTGGTTTCGTCTGTCTGCCATAACCCGTCGTGCGTCCGCTGCGCGGTTGAACTTGGAAACCGGCATCCCCTCCGTGATCCCCTCCCCCTTTCCTATCTTCACCGTGAGCAGAGACCAGACCCCCGAATCCCCTTCCCGCATCACCGCCTCACCTGGCTGGGACTCGGAGAAGCTGCGGCACCCTCCGTGATCCGCATCGACTCGCCTCCATGATCTGCAAGTCGCTCGTCGCCGGTGGCGTCGCGGGAGGAGTGTGAGTCCCCTTCCCTTCACTCGCCTTCTCCCCTGCTCCGATCCTGCATCGTCATCGTCCTCCTTTTGATCCCGTCCGTGAGGAAGCTCGCACGCGTCAGCCTCGAGTTCCGCGGCGTCCCCGCTGTGCCACTCCGTCCATGCGGAGCAGTTCCTCGTGGCCAACGCCGCCGCCGCGGGGGAGTCCGCGCTGCGCGCCGTCGCCGTCTCCCACATGCCCTGCGGCCACTGCCGCCAGTTCCTCCAGGAGATCCGCGGCGCAGCGGGCATCCAGATCCTCGTGACCAGCGACGTCGAGCAGGGCCACGTGCCCGAGTGGCGCACGGTGGCGTCCCTCCTCCTTCGTCCCTTCGGGCCCCACGATCTCCTCGAGAAGAATGTGCCCCTCGTCCTCGAGGCGCACGACAACGCCCTGGGCGATCCCGTCGTCACCGCGGCCGCCAATGGCTTCGCCCTCGGCGACCTGGACGCGCGCCTCAGGGAGGCCGCGGAGGCGGCCGCGCGGGCGACGCATGCGCCGTACAACCAGTGTCCGTCGGGCTTCGCGGTGGCAGACGGTGACGGGAGGATCTACGCCGGGTCATGCTGGTATTCTTATGCATTCCGGTCAAGCCTGGAAGGAGCAGGGTGATCTGGGCGTTCCCGAGGAACATTGGGGTATGGCTCCACTACATCACACCACGGTGGCTCTGTACCACGTCGGCCAGAATCTTGTATTGGATTCAGACATTTTCCTTCTCCATGTTGAGGTACATAGCTCAAGTTCTGTCAATATCAGGCACAACAAACATACAAATTATACTCTGATTGATCTATCTCATACTCAAATCTTAGTGACCCAGGTTTTTGTAACTCATATCTGCTGAATTCCTTTTTGTTAGGAGCGTAAATTTGCCATGGTAGGGCTTGAGAACTGGCAGAAAGCTTGCTATGTGCCCACATCGTCAGACAGCATGGTGGTCGCCTTCATGAACTGGTTCAAAAAATTCTCCAAGAATCAGATCGGCTGGGCAACCCCACAAATCGATCAACTGCCACCAACACCTACCAAGGATCAGCTCATGGAGAGGTAAACTAAACTTCCTACTATGACTTGTTGCGGTCTGAAATTATGTTTCTTCTATTGCAGCATGTACTCATCGTTCCTTGATATGACTTGATCACTTCATAGTAGGAAGCTGGAATAGATGCACGGCTTTGTGATGTTGGTACTGCAATCCAAGAAGTAATGGAATCATAAGAGGTTGAAATCAATGGAAAAGTTTTTCAAGGTGCTACAACTAATTTTTATCCTTTTTGTTTGTGACAGCAATGGACCATATCAGATCCATGGTGGAAAATCAGTTCTGATTGTGAAAGGTGGAAAATCTGTTTTATGATGATATTGAAACTTTTTGATCTACTGGTATGTTAGTCTTTGTAGCTTCAACTGATTGATGGAAATATCATAGTGCTACAATGTGTCATCATGAATAGTTTTTATTAAAACAAAAAGGATTAGTCACTTCACTTATATCTAGAATGGTCCTATGACTGCACAACATACATTTGGCGTCCCTATTTAGGCACAAGTTTAAGTCCTTGATGACTTCTATATTTATTGTATATTTCAGATTTTGCTCCTTGATGGGATTGCTCCTTTTCCCAGTGGTATCTTTTTTTTTTGCTATCTGATTATATTATACTGTAATCCTATCTCGCAAGGTTTTCACATAGCTTGAAACATCTTATATTGTCCACATGATTTTTTTTCTAGAGTGAGTAGAAATATTTTGGGTGAAAGTTATTTTCACTATTTCAACAGTATATCTAAGGTTGAAGCTAGAAGGAGAATATTGACACAGCCTAGGAGGTCTTCTGAAGCAGATTATTTGATAATTTTATTCAAGCCATAGAAAGAAAGAGGATATGACTGTTTGAGTCTTTATGATATAAATGGGATATCTACGCTGAAGGTGTCACACCTGGTTTCACTACTTCGGACATAGTACAGACAAGGGAATATTTAGTAGCATGAACTATGATTATTTGAGTAGATGAATGACTCAAGAAGCGGACTCTTCTCTAGGAAGGGTTTGGCAAGGCAAGCTACTTCAAGAACATTCAAATCCAAGTGCCACCGCCTTCATTAGCTCCTCGCTGCCTTGCCTGCTCTGGTAACGGACTCAATGCAATGATATACACTCAGTTCCTGCCCCCTCTGCTGCAAAGACACCATACCAGACGCCTCCTCACTGCCTTACCTGCTCCAGAGACAGAGACAGACCCATCCCAGCCCCTGCACACCTTCAAGGTCAAGTTGCTCTACCTTGCTCATATTAATTATCTCTTATCCAAAAATACACTGCCTACCAGGTATGGGAGTTCAGGAAGATGGTTTCTTGGCACTGTCATTTTAGCAGAAACTATATAAACTCTGGAACTGTCATCAATGGCTTTGCCTTTTGAATTGGGAAGAAGTTGCTGATCAAATTAACCGTGAATCAAGCCTTTTTAGAGAAGGTACCATCACCTTATTACTTATCTTAAATTAGCCACTTTATCTAAGTGCTTCCACTTTAGCGTTCTTATTTTTTGAAATGGAGAGAGGGAGAGCAGGGAGGGAAGGACATTGTTTTAGAGGGAGTTTTTTTAAAAAATTAATTACTTATGGCTATATTATTCCTTGAAGCATCTAGAATAGTTGTTCCAGTTAGATGCTTTGTGCAATTTAGATTACTTAATGAGCCTGCTCTAATCAAAATGTGTCATTGCTATTGTTTAAAATATATATGGCCACTTTTGTGCTGTCATGATTTTAGCCACTTAGGTATAGTTCAAATAAAATGAGACTACATAAACATCTCCAAGGTGAGACCAATATATTATTTTGTCACAGCTTGAAACCACGCCAACACTATCATTTTTTATGATGATGATCAGTTGATCACCAAATCATATATTTATTTTTCACTATTTACTGTTTTCATATCAGTTACACTACATTGTTTTTAATATAATTTCTGGTTTGTGCAGATTAGCTATCAAGCCGGACCATATCCATCTCAGTGATGTTTATGAATGATGGTAAGATGGTAATGACCTATGATTTTGGAAAGCTTGCTCCTTCATTGTGTGAAGAAAAAGCTTTGCTCAGATGGGGCTTTGCTTTACAAGGCAAGAAGTGGATGTGGTTGGTTGCCGCTGGATCTCGCTCAGAGTACATTTCATTAGAAGTAAAGGTTATAGTAATGAAACGAATCTATAATTGGGAGTTGTTTGTTTGCCTCCTAACTCATTTTTATCTTAGACAAGTGGCTTTCTTTTGATCTCAGACAAGTGCTTGTATCACGAAAAAGGTTATAAAGTAGAGTTTATGAGGCTGCGACGTCGTGCTCTCCATGATTGTGTTAATTTCATAAACTTTGTCTTTTAGATTAAATATCACGTTAACATTAGTATTTAATCTTTATACAATATTATTATATTATCGTGCGATCCGTATGTTTTTAGTATAAAATGTTGCTATCCCGTAGCAACGCACGGGCACGCTACCTAGTTAAACTTAAAAAAGGGAAAAGTCAGAAAAAAAAGCAACTGAAGTTAAACTTAAAAAAAGGAAAAATTAGAAAGAAAAGGGGGGTTTCAGAAAGGAAGTGCACGATATTAGTTTTTTTTTCAATTGAACAATATCTTTGTGATGTTTGATAAATCTTCGATCCAAATATTAATGTGGAGAATAATACTCAATATTTCCCACGAGTAAGAAAAGTTTAATTATAATTACTCCATTACAAACTCATTGTACATAGACAACAGAAGATTGTCTATGATGACACCTATATTGAACGGTAGGAATAGAATTTTAAAATACATAATAATATATGCATATAATAGAATAATGTATGCTAACCTCATTACGTGCTTCAATACCTTCAGGATTATCATCAGAAAAAGATGTTGACAGACTGAATCAACAAAAATGCAAAATCGTTACATCGCTCCAGAATAAGATATTAGTTTTACTGGCATAAGCTCAGATAGTAGTATTGAAAAATGTAAAGGTACCATGTAACTTGTAAGCTTAACTGCAGTGAAGTTTTACCAAGAGCACACCTGTCACATAAATCAAAATGAAGGACATACAAAACAGTTTATAGTGTCTCCATTTATCAGGTCAGTATAAGTTGGATCAGCTATAAGTCAACACAAATGTTTTGTGCCTGTGGGCATCCACAAGACCACAAATCATGAGCAAATAGGACATCATGTCGTTCAACACATGCCGATCTCAAATAAAGAGTAATCAGAACGTCTTCTGTACAGGCCGAACGGCCAAGACCCGTTTAAATAATATATGTTTCTTTTTTTTACTTTGAACTAATTTGGCAGCTATAATGCTGTCTCCTATTATGTAGATACTGAAATGATTCTACTATATCAAATGGAAGAACACCTGCTAATTTGCGTTCAAAAAAAGTCATGAGCAAACACTGCTTTTTCTTGAACATCCTAGACAGATCAATGATGCCATTGGTACAACTGAGCTGCTTTTGTACTAATGCAGCAGTGAGAAACAAGAAAAGTGAAAGCCCCTCCCAATCTCCCACTTTAAAATTAAATCACGCAGTGCTCGGCTAGGGCTTCCAAACTCCAGGAGCTTGTTATTAGGTCGCTGCATGCTGAAGCTTAATGCTCAAAGACTTTTGGTCATTCTTGATCTTTGGGTGGCAAGTCTCTATCTTAGTGTCTAGGGTGTGTGAGTTGGAGTGTGTTGTGCCTCTCACCCTTGTAACTTTTATTCTATCTTAATGAAAATGATACACAACTCTACGCTATTCGAGAAAAGAAAAATTAAATCATGCCCAAACCCTCCTCCGTGATGAAGCATTCATCCCTGAAGTTCTTTGTTCCGGCTGCAAGCAGAGAACCGCAACTACTACAGTTCTGGATGCCATCACGGAACCTCCGTGCAACTCCAATCTCCTCTTTAACGCTCTCCAAAATCCACCAGCCAACAGAAGGGGAAAAGTCCATACCAGAACCTACATCTGGCAAACCTGTCACTGCTGAGTGCTGACTTATGGTAAAATTTCGTCATGGGGGAGGTTGCGAGAGAGATTGAGATAAGATGAGGGCAACAGATTGAATCAAGAAGCACCTCATCCTCACGGTTGGCAGTACGTTCCTCCATGTGATGCCACGGCGGGTCGTTCCTCCATGGACAACCTTAGCCCTAGGGCTGCTCCTCCGCGTGACGCCCTCAGTCGTAGTGCTGATTCTGCACGCGTTACCGCATACAGAAGCCTCCGCGCGCGCGCTGCCCCGAACCTGCAACCAGAGGGCTCCTCTGGCGGCGATGGAGCCACAAAGGTGGATGGGGATCATCGGGGCAAATCACATAGCACGAAGGGAAGAGAAGGATGACCTGGTGGGCATACCTGTTGGGTGCTCACCGTCGATGAAGGGCCCGATGTAGACAGCACCTTGCATGAGGTGGTGTCATTTCTCCTCCTTAGTGCTCCATCCAAGAGAAGGGAATAATGGGTGTGGATCTGGCATGGGTGAGGCAGCGGCGGTGCGATAGAGCGGAACGGGGCACGATGGTGGAGCAGATAGGCGCCCCAGCCTAATTTCCGCTGGCAGGGGCGACGGCGACGGCACGGCCGCAACAAACGCAAGGGCAGAGCAAGGAGAGATGGATCGAGACCTAGGACTGCCGGAGGAAAGGGTGAGGGCGCCGGGGAGAGAGATCGAGACCTGGGCCTACCGTCCGAGCGGGGGAGCGCGCATCGTTGGAGCCGGGCTGTGCGCCCGCGTGGGGAGGCGAGGCGATGACGGGAGTCGCAGGATCGCAGGAGAAAAGCGGACCGACGGAGCGAAGACGAATGTCGCACCAAATCTTACTTTCTTTTTTTAGTCTGTTTAGATGCAGCCAAACAGCCAAACTTTTAGAAAAATGAGCACTTTTTGAAAGAATGGATCTAAAAAGGGGCTTGTAAACTTGGCTGTAAAGATTTGGAATTTGGGACCTTGGAGCCCCAAAACTGTGTAAACTTGCTTGGGTACCCGTGTCATGTGTGTTGCAGACCAAAAAAATTGGAAAGCATCTAAACACGTAGTTGAATGTAAAGTTTACAGTCAAAAATTTTGGGATGTAAAAATTTGAAATCTAAACAGGCCCTTAGTGGTAGGAGATGTCTGTTGCCATTCCAAGGAACCAAGCACGCCATATATCTTTGGACGCCGATTCCCTATGCAAGCTCAGCTCGTACAAGGCCCAGGGACAAGTATTTAATCATATATTTGTGCAACTGCTCTATAAATTCTTCATAATTGTAAAAGAAGTATTATGAAGTGGCTTTATAAAAATCTAGAGTTTGTAGAACACGTTTTACAATTTTATTTTATGAAGAAGGGTTTGTAGGGTCGTATTCATTTAGCTAAAAAAGACGAGGCGAAGCCGTCTAAATATTTCATTGAGCCAGTATTGCTACGGCTTCAGCTATCATTAGACGACGTTTTGAAAACAAGACTTTGTTTGTGTAGTTTGTACACAGTAAACGTACTTTTATCCTATCGGTTGCTAGTTGAAGTCTTAGGCTCTGTTTAATTCTCACTAAAAACATTTCGTGCCATCATATCGAATTCTTGACACATATGTAAAATATTAAATATAAAAAACTAATTATATAATTTGTATGTATTTTGCGAAACAAATCTTTTAACCTAATTATGATCTATAATTGAATATTGATTGCTATAGTTAAATATATTATAGTAGCTTAAAACTTTTCTTTTCCTGAAGTAAACAAGGTCTTAAATATTTGACTTGCTAAAAAAATGAAGTACTCCTAGAGGAGGTATCGTGCTCTCTATGCAGTGGGACGTGGGAGTGGGAACAAGCACAGGTCGGATCCATGAGAGCTGTGGGGGGCAATGCAACCGGCCGACGAGCCAGGCCAGGGCACAATTAAACGGCTGCACCACCACTAGCGGCCAGTCAGTCGGTCACTCCAGTAGTTCTCGTGCGCACGAGCACATCATATGCCTTATTTAGTTCTGAAATTTTTTATTTAGGCCAGTTCACCCCAAAAACTATAATTTTTTTCAAGATTTCTCGTCACATCGAATCTTGCGGCACATATATGGAGCATTAAATATAGTAAAAAAATCAAAACTAATTATACAATTTGTCTGTAAATCGTAAGATGAATCTTTAAGCTTAGTTAGTCTATCATTGAATAATAATTACCAAATAAAAACGAAAGTTCTATAGTAACTCGAAAAAATTTCGGAAGGGAACTAAACAAGGCCTGAGTAAATATTGTCTAATTACAGAATAACTAGTCTTAAAAGATTTATCTCGCAATTTAAAGACAAATTGTGTAATTAGTTTTTATTTTTATTATATTTAATACTCTATGTATGTGCTATAAGATTCGATGTGATGAAAAATTTTAAAAAAAGTTCTTAGTTTTTAGATGAACAGATCTCGCAGTAATTAAAACCACGGTCCAGCACCCTTTTTAAGCTCACCTCCGGCTGTCCGCGGAGCTGCCATTCCGGGAAGCCCAGCAGCAGGCCCGTCGCCCCGGCCGGCCTTCCATTCCCGTTATTAGACGAGCACGAGTGCACGACGGCCTCCGATAAGGCAACGGAAACGTCGCCACACGGGCAAGGCGAGGGAGGAGAGGAAAGGTCCCACTGCCTAGGACGGGCGAGAGAGCAGAGGAAAAGGTCCCACTGCCTAGGACGGTAGCAAGGTTCACCCCGAAATCTAAAAAGTTTTCAAGATTTCCTGTCATATAGAATCTTGCGGCATATGCATGAAGCATTAAATATAGACGAAAACAAAAACTAATCACACAGTTTGACTGTAAATCACGAGACGAATCTTATGACTCTAGTTAGTCTATGATTAGACAATATTTACCACAAACAAACGAAAATGCTACAGTTCCAAAAACTTTTTAGTTTTCTGGCCTAGCATGCACTGTAGTACAGTAGTAGAGTACGTACGGTACAGTGAGATCCTGGGCGATGTGCATGCAACGCCCGCAGGAAGCGTGCAGAGGGAATTAACTCGGGGGCTGTCCCGAGGCCACAGTAGTGGCGCTGGTGCCGAAGCTGTCGTCCACTCGTCCAGTGCGGTCGGCGCCGTGGAGTACGACAGATCGGCACCCGTCAACCGCTGGCACATGTCCGTGTTGATCCTTCAAACAGCGATCGGGCAGGGTGCCGGCCTGCAGGGCATCCGCACGGATGCGGCATCCATGGTCGATTCGCTGCGCTGCCCTGGCCGGCTGGCCGGGCTCGTGTTGCTGGCCGCGCCGCCAGCGGAAACAGGTGGCAAAAGAGCTAGGGCCCTATTTACTTTCATCCAAAATCCAAAAGCTTTTTAAGATTCTTCATCACATTAAATATTTAGACGCATGCATGGAGTATTAAATATAAACGAAAATAAAATTAATAGCACAGTTTGGTCAAAATTTATGAGATAAATTTTTTGAGCCTAGTTAGTCCATGATTAAACAATAATTAACACAAACAAACGAATGCGCTACAATGTCGCGAAAAAATTTCTGGCAAAAACTTTTGTTTACTTCCAAAAAATTTTGCAAAATAGGAATAGTAGCACTTTCGTTTGTATTTGACAAATATTGTCCAATTATGGACTAACTAGGCTCAAAAGATTCGTCTCGTCAATTTTGACCAAACTGTGCAATTAGTTTTTATTTTCATTTATATTTAATACTCCATGCATACGTCTAAAGATTCGATGTGACGGAGAATCTGAAAATTTTGCAAAATTTTTGGGAAACTAAACAAGGCCTAAGTTTTGAAAACTGAAAAGTTTTCGGAACTGTAGCACTTTCGTTTTTATTTGACAAATATTATCCAATCATGGAGTAACTAAGCTTAAAAGATTCATTTTATGATTTATAGGTAAACTGTGTAATTAGTTTTTATTTTTATCTATATTTAATACTCTATGTATGTGGCGTAAGATTCGATGTGACGGAAAATCTTGAAAAGATTTTGGTTTTTGGAACTAAACAAGGCCTAGAGGCCGCAAGATTTGGGTTGGGACTTGGGAGGCAAGCACGGCACGGCCCGCGCACATCGGTAGTCGTTCCTGCGTGCGTCGCCGTGTCGCGTGAGCCGACATGACCGCTGGCCAGGGCTGGACAGCCGCTCGACAAGTGGTGATGTTGTCAAAAATCTACATTATGGCGTATTTTAGGCCTTATTTAAGCCTTATTTAGTTCAACCAAAAAACCAAAAACTTTTAAAAATTTCTAATTACATCGAATCTTATAATACATGCATAGAGTACTAAATATATTTCAAAAATAAAAACTAATTTTACAATTTGTCTGTAAATCACGAGATAAATCTTTTGAGTCTAGTTAGTCTATAATTGAACAATAATTATCAGGGCACTCACAATGCAAGACTCTATCATAGAGTCCAAGACAATTAATTACTCCCTCCATTCCAAATTATAAGTCATTCCAAGAATCTTGGAGAGTCAAACTTTTCTAAGTTTGACCAAATTTATATTATAAAATAATTATTATTATGGTACTAACTAAGTATCATTAGATTCTTTTTTAATTATATTTTCATAGTATACTCACTTTACGTTACAAATCTTAGTATTTTTCTCTATAATTTTGGTCAAAC
>Ga0182004_10004874_pt1 | contig 10871 bp, 9 predicted proteins | sample Sormic07211540_1_FD_120479 | JGI IMG/M metagenome (GOLD analysis project Ga0182004, IMG submission 120479) | Endophyte microbial communities from Sorghum bicolor roots, Mead, Nebraska, USA - 072115-40_1 MetaG | ecosystem: Host-associated > Plants > Roots > Unclassified | place: USA: Nebraska...
AAAACTTTTTCGCATCTAGACAAGGCCATAATAGAATTGTATTAACGCTGAAATGGATATGAATATCGGAATTTTCAGATGATTTGACACATGCATTCAGAGGTTCCATCGCGCGTATGCAAGACACACAGGTCCATGTTGCAAACAAAAAATATACATATACTGTATGTACTTTAACGAGCAAACGTATGGAAGATGAGTCGCTACGTAGGCGGAGTCCCAACTTGTGTCACAACTAATGTCGTTGTCATGTGCCAGTAGCACGGACTGTTTCTCTTGTACAGTAGTATATGGTATAATATTGATATGTTTGCTATAATACGGACCGGCCTTTTATGGCCCCCAAAAGCGTGACAGCGACCTCACGATGAACAGTGACGTATACATACTCCCTCCGGCTAAAAAAACTACTATTTTTAATTTTAAGACGTGTTTCAAAATTTTCATACAAATTATAAAATAAACACATTATTATTATAGTACATTCAATGATCAAATAAATCATATCAAAATAAATAATATTTATATAAAAAATTTTAATAAGATGAATGGTTAAATAAGATGTCTAAAAATCAACAACAATAATTTTTTTAGACGGAGATATATATATATATATATCGAGCAACGGTAGTTGATTGGTCCCCCTCGATCTTGTCGACAACCAAGAGCGGCTGCCACGTATTCACATGTGCGGCTGCTGCTTTTGTCGATGGTGGTTGGTGATCGAGTTACCACGCGCGCAACTTGGAAGCCGGCCGGTGGTCTGATAGATATATACCCGGCGGCGGCGGGTCCACAGGATTTAACGACGATGGATCCACCATGCATGTTTTAGAATTTTTTCAGCATGCGCAAAAGTAATTTTGTCAAATATTGATAGACCAATCAGGGATCATATTATTCCCAAATGGCTCACCATTATACGTGGCGGCACGAAATGTGGATCACAGATAATAATAAAATAAGAAAAAAAACAAAAAATGGCACAGGCACATGCTGATACCGAAAATAGAACTGAAGCACACAACAGTCAGCACTCAGCAGGCATGTCGACCACCAACCAAACACACCCGAGAATGATCGATGGCATTCGACAGGCCACACAATAATTCACAACAAGGACTGTGAGTGACACCTGAGGAGGTCGATTTCATGCTCGCTCATATCGTCTGAAACAACTACGAACGTTAATTTAAGACCCTTTGGAGAGATGGATGGCAAGAGGATTCTGAGATTAAGTAAAGACCACCTAGAACACCAACAAATCTTATTGAAAGATGTGCTGAACGACAGGATACTAGTACAAAAAAGCTCTACGTTGGTGGTGGAGCATAATTTTTACAGTTGGTTTCAATTAAAGAACGTATGTGTAAAGAAATCGGCTTGCTTGACTCAAAAAACGTATGTGAAAATCAATTTTCACAAGAAAACCGCATGTAGAAATGGTGCATTTCCACATACGGTTTCTTAACAAAACCGCCAATGAAAATTAATTTTCACAGGCAGTTTTCCTAAGGAACCGGCACTAAAAATCATATTTCTACAAGCGGTTTATTAAGAAAACCGTCTGTAGAAATAATTTGAAATTAAATTTTTTGAGCTTTACAAATGACATCGTTTGAAAAAACCACCAAAATGAAAGTTGTAGATCTCGAAAAGCTGTAAAACTTTGTGGTTGATAATTTTTTCATTTGAAATCATCTTGTCGTCGAAAACTACGTTTGAATTTCTTAAATTTGAAATTCAAATTTGATAAATGACTTTGGATGGAGAAACTACCAATATAAAAGTTATAAATTTTGAAAAGTTATGAAACTTTATAGTTGACAACTTTTCTATTTGAATCCATTTAGGGCCTCAAACAATCAATGTATGTTTGGTTTAGGATAATATGTGGGGGAACTAAACTCTAATATAGATACAATTGAGTGATAGGTGGGGTGGTAGAGGAGGTTAAGTGTGAGGGTGAGAGATCTTAGGTTCAAAATTTTTTTATAGAAATCTTTTTATAGAAAATACAAAATTGGTTTTTAAAAATAGAAAAAAAAAGATTTTAATACCAGGGAAGGCGCATGTCTCCATCAAAGTCCCGCATCCAAGGTGGGGTTTGAACTTGAGACCTTACCCTCACGCGTAACCTTCTTTACCACTCCACCTATCACTCAGTCGTACCTATATTAGAGTTTAGTTCCTCACATATTATCCTAAACTGAGCATATATTGATTATTTGAGGCCCTAAACGGATTTCAATGGAAAAGTTGTCAACTACAAAGTTTCATAACTTTTCAAGATCTACAACTTTTAAACCGGTACTTTCTCTATCCGAGGTCATTTACAAAATTTGAATTTCAAATTTGAGAAATTCAAACGTAGTTTTCGACGACAAGATGATTTCAAATGAAAAAATTATCAACTACAGAGTTTCATAACTTTTCGAGATCTACAACTTTCATTTTGATGGTTTTTTTAAACGAGCTCATTTGAAAAACTAAAAAAAAATCAATTTCAAATTATTTCTACGGGCAGATTTCTTAAGAAAACGCCTGTAGAAATATGATTTTTACAGGCGGTTTCTTAGGAGAACCGCCTGTAGAAATACATGATAACCGTCTGTGAAAATTGATTTTCATAGGCGGTTTTTAAGTTGGGCCCGCCAATTTATTTTTGCAGGCGTTCTTTAATTGAAACCGCCTGTAAAAATTAAATTCCACCTCCAGCTTAGAACTTCTTTGTACTAGTGTTATATTCCTTCAGAGATTCTCAAAAAAAAATTATTTAGGACTTGTTTTGATCCATTAACACTAAAAATTAACAGTTAAAATTAGTATCAGTGGATCCAAATAGACCTGCTAATTATTTTATTAGTTGGTAGACACTGCTAACTATTCGTTTTGTTAGTAGATTTCGAGATGATAGTTCATTTATATATATATATCTTCAATTTACTATCAAGAACTCGTGCCCTTAGATTTAGAGGTCCATTACATCAAATTTTTAGACGTATGTATAAAATATTAAATATAGATAAAAAGAAATAATTAATTACATAATTTATCTATAATTTGCAAGATGAATCTTTTAAGGCTAGTTAGTTCATGATTAGAGAATACTTATCAAATAAAAAAAATGCTACAGTAGCCCAGATGCAAAAATTTTCACCAACGCGTGAGCTGGAGCGTGGATCTGTCGAAGGAGACTCGGCAACGGAGATGAGGATCCGTGCTTTTGATTCTCCTGACATGTCGTACGCGGTCCCAAATCCCAATTGCTTTCGCCACAGTGGAAAAGTACCAATGGAGGATCTGAGGATCCAAGGACTTCCTACTGTCACGCTTTCGGGCATGCTGTGAAAACTCAACATCCACGTGCTCTGCAATTCAGGCTATTTCCTCCAGCTTAAAATAAATAATTTACTTAGATCTAGAATTTATAAAAAAAAACTATATTACTTATATATATGCTAATATTATAAACGTAAAATTTCTCTCCACACATTTTTTCGGTTCGATCCCCCTTAAGTTCCTCCATGAATGTGAAGCTGTCTTTGTTCATCCGTGTATGGTCTATTGCTTTATATGACATTTGTTCTAGAGGTAACATGGATCGTTAAAATTCCTAATCCTAATCCAAATAAAAAAGAATAAAAACAGAATTGTCTTAATCTTATATCTTATTTTCCATAACTAGAAAACATGCCCGTACGTTGTAACGGGAGAAACAAAATTATTAAAAAAAGAGAATGCTCTCTCCTGGTCTGTCCCCATATTGTAACTATAATCTTTTTAATTATGAGGTATAGATATAGATATAGATAGCACCAACTATTTGTGTGGACATCATGGTTCATCATGATGAGATTTAATTTTTCTGGTTGTCAAATTTCAGAATAAGCATAGTCATGAGAGCACCAGTAAAAGCACTTGCTTAACAACCTTTATGTATTCCACAAAGTTGTGGAGCAAACCTTGACCATCGTCTTGTGTCTCACTCTCTGTTGTACCTTTAGCATCAACAGAAAAGGCCCTTCCCATTTCTCAGACTCTAAAGCAGCAGCCTCCTCTTCCTTTGCTTTCCGTGCCCTAGCTTCTTCTTCCTATAGATCAATTCATTAGCTAGTTAGAATTATAACTAAAAATATGACAACATTTATCAAAGAACAGAACTATCAGTAAATAGAATCCCTAACCAATTTCCTCTCTTGTGCCTCACATTCCTCATCCTTCTTCCTCATCTCATCGTATCGGTCTTGTTTACTCCTCCTTGAATCCCTTGCAGCTTCTTCAGCCTTGCAAGAAAAGAGTTTCTTTCATGTCACTTTCTGTTTTTTTCACTTGGCTGAAATTTTACCTCTTTAGTATTAGGTATAGATATAAAAAACCACAAAAAGTTTCTAGGCTCTTCTTTTTTCACCGAACTACAATTTTATTTTTTATGGATTTAGACACAAAACACTGGTTTCATTTCTTTTTCATGTTGGTTTTCCATGACAGAGTCGTGTTTCTGGCTTTTTCTTTTTTCTTTGCTCTATTTTTACTTTCACTTATTCTTTTTTTTGTCTTTCACGTTCGGTTTTTCCTTTTTTGTGTCTTATTTGTTCTCCACGTTATGTTTCCCTCTTTTCAATATTTTTGCTATAGTTTTTGTTTTCTTTCATGTTCGGGTTTCTGTGTCATTTCTTTTGCATCTTATTCTTTTTCTTTTATATCCACATTAGGTTTTCTTTTTTTGCTACTTTTTCTACATGATCTCCTATTTTTTTTCATAAATAATTAAATATAATAAATAATTTAGCTTTTGGTTTAATCAATAAAATTGTAAGCTGAAACATTGACAATATCGTTATCGATCTGGTCTAAATAAATTTATCTTTAAACTGTACATATATACCCATGCAATCCCTAATGAAGATTATCATATGGGAAAGTGAGCGATGTCTCTTGTCATAATCATCAATAGATGGACCGGCCATTTAGGCCTTGTTTAGTTCCTCAAAAATTTTGCAATTTTTTTCAAATTTTCCGTCACATCGAATTTTTAGACGTATGCATGGAGTATTAAATGTAGATGAAAATAAAAATTAATTGCACAGTTTGGTCGGAATTGATGAGACGAATCTTTTGAGATTAGTTAGTCCATAATTGGATAATATTTGTCAAATACAAACGAAAGTGCTACTATTTCTATTTTGCAAAAAAATTTGGAAGTAAACAGGGCCTTAATTATGGATCCACAAATAAAGTCATGGAACTCAATGTTTAACTATATCAACGCATAAATAGTATGAAAATATATCTGTACTTTGGAGCGCAACAAAAAAAATCTATCAAGACTATGTTTCAAATTTGATATAGCTTAATGAGTTATTTTTGTATTATTGTCAACATTAGCTTATATTATGGAATTTATCGTCATCATAGAATAAGTTATAGATTTTAAAAATTTGTAGTAATGGTGAAACATGAATAGACATGTACCATTCACATTATTAAGTTTTTTCTCCTGTTGCAACTTGTGGGCAAATTTGCTAGTAAATATAAAATATGAGACATTGTTTCTTAATCAATAAACTAATCAAGGATACTGTAAATGATAACTGTCAATTCCAGGATATTCTCCTTTTTATACAAAATACACATATAGTATATCTATTTAGTTGTGATAAAATTAGCAAACATTGATCTATATGCTTTTTCATTTGCATCTATAGTATTTTCGCTATGCATGACTCCTACCCGTATCTTCAATATAGATTTAGTTAAAAACCCTAGTTTAAACTATGATTACTTGTTATTGCACTTGTCACATTGTATCAAGAATCCATATTTCGAGTTTTAGATTTTGATCTTATAAGTTGTTTTTTTTGTGTTATTATCCATAAGTGAACTCTTGTTCTTATTGTATCTTCCCTTAACTCACTTTATGTATTTTATTAAAAATAAGGATTTTAAGTCATAGATTATACTTTACTGCATAAATGGACCTCTAAACCTAGACCACGTCACTCAAAGGCTAGTGATAGAACATGAAGTTAGATCTAGGATATGGTAGCAGTGGTGACTATATAAGATGGTATTAGTAATACTTAATACTACAATTTACTGAAAATGAAACTAGAACGACTATATAGTTTATTGATGTGAAAATGGCAATCATTTTAAATTCTATTCATAGTCCATAGTGATAAGTTGACAAGTTGTAATTTTTACATAAGCTCATACATTTTGATAGAAAGTTCCTATATTGGTAGTTTAGTTTATAAGAGATCTGTTTTTTATAAAAAAAATCTAGAATATTACTACTATTCATATAATTAATTACTTTGTTGTGGAAATTCAACATCTTGCCATAGTGTAGGCACAAACAAACTTTTTATGCTATTATACGTAATTCATAGTCCAGGTAGGATCTAGAACCCATTTTTAATACAATGTGAATTGAATTTTTGAATAAAAGATGCTATGAGCACTAGAGTTTCCATTAAAATAAATAATAAGATCAGAAGTTAAAGTTAAATATAGATTTATGATGTCACAAAAAGAAATACAAAAAGAGCTGATATCACTTATTATGCTAAGCTGCAGTACATATAAAGATGCAAAGAGACGCGCGCAATACCTAAGATGGAAACACATAGTAAAGACCCACAGAGCTGATATAACCTATGCTAAGGTGCAGTACATTTTAACATATATATATTTGATTAACTATACATAATAAATTTATCCACAAAATTTTAATACTTACTATACTGTTCTAGTTTACGTTGAAGCATGGGTTGATGGCAACCAACACAGGACTTTGGCTTGACAAGCTAGTCACTGCTTCCTCCATCCTAAAATAGATGATGTTTCTTTACTTTTAGACATCATATTTGACTACTTGTCTTATCCATATTTTTTGCAAATAATAAAATAAATAAGTCACTAAATACCTCTAATGATAAAATAAATTCTAACAAAATAAATAATAGTTATATAAAGTATTGAATAAGACGAACAACCAAATAAGATGTCTAATTTTTTTCTAAAAAAAAACATCATGTACTTTGGAACAGAAGGAGTACATGGCAATTCGGTTAATTAACTAGGAGTAAGTAATATTTGAGTGGAACATTAGTCATACATACATAATCGATGGATCGTGAGACCATATTAATGTGACACGATCGATGTAACAGATCGACGCTGCCAACGGGCAACGACCTGCATGCGTTTGCTGGGCCTCCCGACTGCAGTTGATCTGCAGCCTGCTAACGAGTCATGCGTGGGCAACGTCTATTTCTCACTGTGGAAGTGATGTTGAGCTCTCAGTGTCCTGTGCATCAGTGCATGGATCTAGCTGCTGGCCTGCCTGCATGCACCTGTGCTCCAAATTGAATCAACAGCTAGCGGCGTCTGCGAGCTTTATTATTTCTAATAACTCTATCGACCGGGCGCGACATCGATCGCGATGGATCGATCGTCGTGGCAATATCGACGGCGATGGCTCCATTATGTGTGCTTTCAGAGATTGAGGCGTAGCACCTAGAAAAAAAAAAACCCCGCATGAGTTCCTTTTTTTTGCGAACAAAAGACCGCTTGAGTTCAGCAAAGCAAACCAGCTTGGTGCAAATTAAAAATAAACTGCAAATAATATGTTTGCACTAATTAGTTTTGAGTAATTAGAAAAGTTCATGATTAATTCCAAAACAAAAATCATTGCAAACTTTAGATACTAATATGCAAAACTATAACATGCTAGCTAGGTGAACCGAACTGTATCAATATAAACAGCAGCAATAAACAACCAGCAGACATTAAAATAACATATCGTATCACGGTGTACGTACTTCTTGTATGCAGGTTCTCACCTGTTCGCTTGTCTGAAAAGCCATAGCTGAAAGTACTGTTCGCTGATTTGTTGTGAGAGAAAAACATTATATTGCTGAATGGCTGGCAGATTCGATGGATAAGCTCAAGCGAATAGGCTGGTGGTGAAGTGTTGTCGCTTGTGAAAGACTGGCGGTGTTTTAATGATGTTGGTGAAGATGGGTCGAAGCAGCCGGTAGTGGAGACGACAGTACGCGGCAGGTAGCACCATGGAAGACAAGCCATCATGGAGGCCGCAAGCAATGGGGTGAAGACGCTTCCCAAAAAATCTTATTCGTACTTGCTCGGTGCATGATCATAGGAAAAAGCACTTTCAAGACCTGCTCTCTCGATCACCGGTACATGCAGGTGCTCGGGAAGGATAGACTACAATGGTGGCACAAAAACATAAAAGAGGTAAAATTATAATTGGAATACATGTCTTTCTGGAGGTGGTCGATAGGTTGTTTATATATGGAAGTCATGCTTAGTCTCATGTCACAATCACAATCTAAATTGAGTAGGTTTTCATTTCACAGACTTTAAGGTTCAAGCAAGTAAAAATAGAATTGTAAGTTGTTTATATATGGAAGTCATGCATGATCTCATGTCGCAATCACGATCTAAACCGATTAGGTTTTCAGTTCACAGACTTCAAGGTCAAGCAAGTACAAAATAGAACTGTAAAAGAGGTTATGCTCCTATAAGGTCACAAGAAGAATTTTGGCAAAACATTCAAGAAGTTGTCACGCGCCTCCTTTGCCCCGGCTTGACCTAGCGAGGTGACACATATAAAGTTTTCTTCTATCTCCCCACATTAGACAAGGTGTGGTAGAGAGGGCTTCTATATTTAAACATGACAATCCCTACTTCAACTAGCAAGGTGGGACTATTTATCCATAAACTCATATGGATCTCATACCCATCTCCCTCGATGTATTTTCTATCACATTTCTCTATAGACCTTTTGTAAAGGGGTCTACTAGGTTTTTTCTACTGAAATATGTCACAATTATCACTCTAGAGTTTCTCACTTCTGATTGACTTCAAGCTTCTTTTAACATATCTTATTGAATTTGCATGATTCTTAGCACTTTTCACCTTAACAATAGTCATTTTGTTGTCATGGTTCATAAGGATAGCTGGTATCGATGGTTTTCAACCACCGACAACTTCTTTAGGAGCTCATACATCCATTCTACCTCTATATATACTAGCTGTATCCAAAGTATTTGGTTCTCCTTCCATGGTTGACCTTGTTAAAATAGTATGTTTGCATGGCCTCCATGGCATTGTGCCACCACCAAGTGTAAACATATACCCACTTGTGTCATAGATCTTATCAACATTAGATATTCAGTTTGAATCATTGTATCCTTCAAGTATAGCTAGGTGGCCTAAATAGTAAATTTCATAACTCATTGTACCTATAATATAATGCAAGACCCTCTCAAGTGCATACCAATGATCATCACCTAGGTTGAACATTAATCTACTCAATTTTCTCACAACAAAAGGGATATATAGTCTTATGTTGTGCCTGATAGGTACATGAGTGACTTGATAATATGAGAGTAAATCAATTGGTCTTTAGCTTTTCTCTTATTATTTCTTAATGTCATGTCGGGATCATAAGGTGCTTGTAAAGTCTCTATATATCTAGAAAGCCAAACTTGCTCAAGACATTCCCAACATAGTAAGATTGCAACAGACTAATCTCACTGTTATCTTTAAATAATTTGATGTTTAGAACCTTCTGGTGTTTTGTAAACCGGACTAGTAAACTTATATGTTTGTTGCGCTGCTCAATAATGATGATGGTAGCAATCAAAAGTCATGAGGAAGTATATTGGTTCAGTCGGAGCTTTATGTCCAGACTCAGAGATCATCAAGTGCACGTTCCTCGCTTGAATGCTCTGAAGTTCTTACAATGGGGGTGCAAGAATGGTGAAAGAGGGAGAGCTAGAGCTAAGAGATGGGATGCCTAAAAGGAAGCTTTAGGAGCTAGCCCTACTATAGTGTGAATGAGAATGAGAATGAAGATGAATGTGAAGATGTTGATGAAGATGTCTGTGGATGGGTGCCCTAGCCTGCTTATATAGTGTTTGGGACAAAGGCACGTACAAAGAAGAAGGTTCTCTTGACTGTGTGTTCATGAGCTTGAGGGAGGGAACCTAGCTAACTTAGCTTGCAAGCTATGCCATCTTGAGGTGCACGTCACGGCATGGCTGTCATCATGGTCATGTGCCCATGTCACGGGTAGGTGTGGCGTGGTGCTACTGTGCCAGACATGGAGGCACTGTAGGCTTGGTGCTAGTTTGCAAGCCATCCTGCATGATGTGGTCTTTGTCATGGTCTTTGTCATTGCCGCATGATCTCTTGGGGGCATCATACAGGAGTTGGTAGCCGCCCCTAGGTATTCGATCGTCTTGTTGGCTTGTGAAGCTAGTGGCCACGATCCCGAGTCATGGGATCACAGCTCTTGTTGGTGTGGCTTTCCTCTAAGTCAAGGTCATCATCATGATTCCCATCCTATGATGGGTGGAATTGTACACGTCTCATCGAGCCATATTTCAATGGTGGGCCACCATACCGCCCGTCACCACTAGGTGTTGTTGTCTTATCTTGTGTTGCGTGGCGTAGGGATGGTGTCTAACTGGATCAAGGTGATCTCTATCCCCTCGGTCCTTGTGGGGTCAGTGTGGTGTGTCCGCTCCTGTTAGAGCAGGCATGCTTGGATGCCCTTGACCTCATCATGTCCCTCTAGGGGTCAGGATGTGGAGAGGTCATGGTTCTTGTTGCGTGTGCAGCTAAGTCGGGCAAAGAGGGATCATGGTTGACCCTAGCCTTAGTGTCTAGCTTGGTTCATTTAGCTTAGCTAGGCCTCGATCGCTCATACTCTTTGTTGACGGTCCTTAAGTATCAAATTTAATTATCAAATAAATAAAGAAAAGGATCCAAATGAAATCAACATCCAGACTTAGGGTTTTATCTGACAGAATTCCACGAGTTTTGGTGTTTGT
>Ga0182004_10004875_pt1 | contig 10868 bp, 11 predicted proteins | sample Sormic07211540_1_FD_120479 | JGI IMG/M metagenome (GOLD analysis project Ga0182004, IMG submission 120479) | Endophyte microbial communities from Sorghum bicolor roots, Mead, Nebraska, USA - 072115-40_1 MetaG | ecosystem: Host-associated > Plants > Roots > Unclassified | place: USA: Nebraska...
GAGAGGATGATATGATCTTTCTGATGATACGATGGATCACTTGATGTTTCTTTATCTGTTTGTTAGATAGACGATGAGCACAGTTTTGTGCAAAGGAACGCACGCACGTTTGGGTTTAGTTTTCTTGAGATGAGACAACGTACGTCGTGCTGATAGATGATGCATGATGCATGGTGCAGTTCCTGATTGATGATGCATGTTGGTTTTGTACACCATATTGGATGTTTCATGTTGGATGCTTGATTAGTACGATTTGTTGTATGATGGACTTGTTGGACTCCTTTGTTATGGTTTATGTGTGTTATATATGTGGATTTGTGTGATATATATGGATCTATGTGATATATGTGAATTTTAGTTATATAACCATATTTGTGATTTGATTGTTGTGATGCAAAACAAAAAAACGGACCAAAATTTTACTTATTCCAGCTTTGCCACCTGCCAATAAAGGCAGTCGGCAAAGAGCCCTTTGCCACCTGCCGAGAAAGGCAGTCGATAAAGAGCCCTTTGCCACCTGCCAACAAAGGCAGTCGGCAAAGAATTTCTGTTTTGAAAAAAAATTAAAAGAGCCTTTGCCACCTGCCAACCAAGGCAGTCGGCAAAGAAATTCTATTATAAAAAAAATAAAAAAAGCCTTTGCCGACTGCCGCGTGGCAGTCGGCAAACGGGATGCGCTCCGTCATCTCACAACGGCGTTCGTTTCCTTTGCCGACTGCCATACTGGATTTTTTCGATAGCCAAAGGAAACGAACTTCTCTATAAATCTATCCTAGAAATTTTCGATCTTCTCTATAAATCAATTTCTAGGATAGATTTTTAGAGACAAACACGTAGAGACGGTTACTATAGCGGCCTCTAACGGGCATGTTGACTGCCTCTAATAAAGAGCACTTGTGTATTAGAGCAATTCCAAAAGCCTCTCCCATATCATTTTTTACTGATAGGAATGAAGAATTAGTGAAGAAATGTCATCCAACGGCTTCTCTAAATAGACTCCACAATTATTGTCATTCTCTATTCTGGATTTTTTCGATGGCCAAAGATAGAGAGTGGGATTTTTCCTCTAGTGTGCGCACAAGAGATACAAAACTATTGGAAGATGGAAAGTTAACAAAAATGATTTTTAGTCAAATGGCTCTCTAAATAATGACTTAAAGAGTGAGTTTAAGAAATATGGGGTATTCACTTCATCTAAAAGAGAATGCAATTCTTGGTCTGTCCTGAGTTAAGTTAACTTAAATTTGACCAGAATTATACGAATAATAATAATATTTATGATACCAAATAATTATTATAAAATTGAATTATGCAATTTATGTTCATAGTATATCTAATTTAATTTATAAATATTTCTATTTTTTTACAAACATAGTTAAATTTAAGATAGTTGACTTACCTAAAAATTTACTCTCTCTTTTTCTCTTTTTGAGGAGGAAGCAGTACATGTACAATATTGTGTATTGTCATGATAAGTCATTGTTACATGGATCAACATTCTGATGTCAATTATTGATTCTTATTGACATGATTTTGACAAGATTTCAATGGTCTCACATATCCATATATTTAATTTGGGATTTAATATGCCATCTTTTTTTATTCCTTGCTTAGAGTTCAAGCAATCGGGCGGGTCAATGGGCTAGTACACTAAAATGCAGAGCTGGCACCAATAATTTTACTTTACTAAACTTCGAATAATTTGCTTCTTCTCCAAGGAGTTGAAGAGTCTCCGGTAGTTCCAAATTAATTACAACATTGCTTGGTCCACTACAACAGAGGTGACATCTAGAGACGAAGCCAGAAAAAAATTTAAAAAGAACTGAATAAAAGTACTATTTCAACTTAGCTCTACTTTAACTCATCATAATAAAAAAAATAATAGCTTGAAGTATCCTTATATTAAAACTATAGATCATGATAAAATTTACAAAATACATCATAAAAAATATCCTACCTTATATATTTGTATGTAAAATTAGAAAGTGCAAGAGCTCCAGTAGCCTAGCTAACAGTAGGGGGGCTGGAGCCCCCTAGCCCCACCGCTACCTCTGTGCATGGTGGCACCTATCAATACGATTCTGATTTTATTTCATAGTCAAACTATCTAAAAATTTGAGAACTCAAAAACATATTTATAGCACCAAGCTGCGAAGCTAAAATCCTTCTCAGGAGCAGTCGTAGAAACAGGACAACCACACACAGATCCACAGTAAGAGATGGCCGGAGAAGACGACGGCGAGCTGAAGCTGATCGGGCAGTACGGGAGCGCTTTCGTCACCAGAGTGAAACTTGCTCTTCATCTCAAGGGCCTGAGCTACGAGTACGTCGAGGAAGATCTCCGCAACAAGAGCGCGCTCCTCCTCAGCTGTAACCCAGTGCACAAGGCGGTTCCCGTGCTGATCCACAACGGCAAGCCTATCTGCGAGTCGCAGGTCATCCTGCAATACATAGATGAGGCCTTCGCCGGCACCGGCCCGTCCCTCCTCCCGGCTGACCCCTTCGAACGCTCCGTAGCCCGTTTCTGGACTGCCTACATCGAAGACAAGGTTTGTTTTTTGTTTTTTAACCTTAATTAATCTCCTGTTATCTGCCTACATCCAGAATTTGCATCTGACAATAACATGCTTGTGAGCGCGCAGCTGGTGACCCCATGGGATCGAGTGTTCCGGGCGAAGACGGACGAGGAGAGGGAGGAGCCGCTCAAGCAGATGTTGGCAGCAGTGGAGACTCTGGAGGGAGGCCTCAAGGAGTGCTCCAAGGGGAAACCCTTCTTCGGCGGCGACAGCGTCGGGTACGTGGATGTCGTTCTGGGTGGTGCCGTCTCGTATGCCAAGGGACACGATGCGCTCTTTGGTGCCAAGCTCTTCGACGCTGAGAAGACGCCGCTCCTAGCCGCGTGGATGGAGCGGTTCGGCGAGCTCGACGCGGCCAAGGCGGTCCTGCAGGACGTTGATAGAGTGGTCGAGTACGCCAAGATGCTGATCGCCAAGAACGCTGCCATGGCTTCAAAGAATAACTGATTGAACCAGCAATCCGGCCGGCATTGTTTTCTGATGCCGATTGCAAATAGTACAGTGTTGCTGGTGGCTGTTTTTGGCAGTTGATCCATCCGATTATTAATTACCGTGTGCTTGTAGCCAGGCTTATCCTTGCACGATTTTATATACCAACGCGTCATCAAGATTGAAATGAAACCATCTATAAAATAACCTCAGCAATGAGGCATTTCAATTTGTTGTTTCAAAGGCTAAGCAAAATATTTAATTGCTGCAAAATGATTGGATCACATGCAAGATGTTGAAACGATTTAGCCCTCAGTGAGGATTTCATCCCGTTTCACCGCGTGGGAAACAACGCCCGCGGAGTTTCACCATGGTGAAACTACTTCCTTCTCTTTCCTCTTCGTTTCATGCAAAAAGTACAGTTTTGCTGACATGGCGCTCTAATAAATGTGCATAACATCCTGGTGAAACCTCCACTGAGACTGACCTAAGTAATAAGTAAGCTATGGAAATTAAGAATGTGTGTTCTTGTACGCTCGCAGAATTAATACTACGTTTTGTGCATTCATTGTGTTAATGTCGAGAGTCTTACTATGAGCTTTTTTATTTTTGTAAACCCAAATACTAACTAAAGATCATGCAAGCTGTAGCTATTAGGTCCGCATGCACACCTACCCACACAAGCGCCAACATGGCCTTCCCTCTCCCCCCACCCACATGGCCTTTCCCACTTCCTCAACTCTCTCTCTCTCTCTCTCTCTCTCTCTCTCTCTCTCTCACACACACACACACACACACACACCAACCACCTCCTCCTCGACACTCGGTGGCCTCCTCGCGCCCCACCTTCTCTCCTATGCGCGGCCATGGCAGATCTGCTCGCGGCGGCAGAGAGATCCGCTGGCCTCTTGTTCTTCTTCTAGTATTTCGGCAAGCTCTCTCCTTTCTTTTCCAACTCTAGCAGGATATAGAATGGCGGGCTAGGGGAGGTGGGTAGGCCAGGCGGTGGGAATGGTTGATGGGCGGCTGAGAGGAGCTGGTGGCGGTTGGGACGGTCGGGCCAAGTCGGGGCGGGGGAAGCTCGCCAAAGCTAGAGAAAATGGCGGCGGTCGAACTTGTTGGAGCCAGAGAAAATGGCGGCAGTGGGGGGAGAGGAAGACGGTAGCCACCGCGGGCATGACAAACCCTAGTGCCCATGGTGAGGTCGTGGCCGGCAGGGGAGGCGAGGGCACCAGAGTCGGTGAAGATATTTGTTGAGTTTTTTTTCTGACTCAAATCTCTTGGGCTAGAGAGGTGCGCGTGCCAGGAGTCAAAATTCTGCTCATGATGTAGTAATCTCCTTTTTTAATCCATTTGTTTTTGTCATGATTTCTTTTACATTATACGAAAGCGGACAAGTGATAGTACTTCTCTGTGACTAAGAGAATTAGCACTATGACAAAACATGCAATAGCTGCCGAAGCCGAACCATCATTATCGTTTTATATGTGGGGCCAATGGTGAAATTTATCACCACGGGTTCATGGATTCAACCGGCAATGACTATCGCTATCGCTAACCGGCTAGATTCACGAACCCACAACTAAAGTCTATTTTGGAAAAAATATATTTTTATATGATATCGAGATAAACTTTATATCAAAATTATAGAGTTTAAAGAGGTCTAAAACTTTGTAGTTGATAATATTTTGATTTGAGATTATTTACATGTCCAAATATGAAATATAAGACCTTAGATTAGATTTGAGATGATTAAAAATGTCAAATAGAGATGAAGTGGTATCAAAGTTGTAGTACTCGATGAGATCCATAATTTTATAGTTAACAACCTTTTCATTTGAGATCAAATATACACTATAAGATTTATAATTGTGTAGTTAAAAGAATCGTCTTACTATTTTACAAAATTAGATAACCAGTGTTAGTTGGCTATATATGGTTATTGAAAATCAAAGGATAGCCAACCTTCTATTTTACAAAACCAGATAACATATCTGTTGAAGTCTATTTTTTACCATACAAATTCTAAAATAATCTACATAATAAAAATAACCAATCTCTTGGAGTTGCTCTTGGATCTTGACTTCGGGATGGGGAGGGGGTGCAATCGCCGCGATGAGTCGCGTGCATATGCTTTTCGCGCAAGATAGGCGACAAGCACCTACTGTGATGTAAAAGTCTTGTCTTCTGCTCTTTTATTTTTTCTTTATTTACAGCAGCTCACCTAATGCAAGACGTATTTTTCCTTCGAAAGTTCGAATGTAAGGGATGGACCACTTCATAGAAAACGTGAACAACTGGACGTCCATGATTGTGCCTTTAGGGTGAGAAATAATTGGGTTATTTAACTAAAATAACTTCATCCAGTCTCCTCGCTTGGTTATTCAACTACACTCGATCATTTAGGTCAGGACTTGCATCACAAGTCAGGAGCTCCATTCAGTCTCCTCCTTCCACAATCACTAATTCATGATGCCTTCCAATCACTTAGTAACTTGCCCATGTTTATGATGTCTTCATTTGAGATATCAAAAGGTGCTTTAAAACAACTAGATTAAATCTTTAGTGTTAAGTTGGTTTGTCATTTTATTTGTGCTTTGTTTTGGATCTTTGTACGATTGCAATGCTTTTGTAGATTTTTCCTACAATGTTTTTTAATACAGGCTTAAGACATAAGGATTAGGGAATAGGTAGTTGGGTTGGTTTCTTTTATTTTTGTGGTGTGCTGTTTTTCAGAATAGTCGGTGTTCATCAAATTATATCTCCAATTATGGACATTCACAGGTCTTAAAAATTTCTTCGATAAAAGTAAACTTCGCTATGTTTCATCTGCCACTGGAACCTTCATAGCTGTTATGGTTTGGGAGTTATTAAAATTAGAAGATGATGTATCTGTGCTGTCAGAAATCTGGGACAGTTTTTGTTGTGCACTGTTTCCAACTACCTTAACTGCATAATCTGAACAAGTGTTCTATAAGAAAGTTGTAGAGGATTTCATAAGCTTTCAAACAGTATAAACTGAAACTTTATCGGATTAACAAAATGTGAGTTATGGCTGTTTTAGTGCACTGTTGTTTTCTGCTCGCGAGGAATTGCAGGTTGCTTGTTCTTACCTATACACAAGAGGCCTCTGGGATTTCAGAAACTCTTTATGGTAGTAAACTCACTCATAAGAAGGTCCAATCTACCCATTTGAGTTCCCTAGTTTACTCTTCTTAAGGGAGTAGTAGCCAAGTTATAGAAGTTGCAAGATGAAGGTTTTGTGCATTCTATTGCATTACTTGGAAGTATTAGTTATGCCTCTGGATGAGAAGTCACTATCAAGCCCATGTATCTTTGCTCAAGATTGGTTACTCGTTGGATCAAGGGGTTCATGCATTTGTCAAGATTGGTCTTCACTTCGAGCTATTATCGATCGAGAGTTCAATCTTCACCATACCTAGGACGAGTTGACATTAATAACATAGGAAGGAGATATGGTATATCTACGGTTGGTTCTACAAAGGTTCAGAAAATCTACTACTATACCAAGCATGGCAAGTAAGTTTTGAGTGATGAAAGCTCTCTATTTGGTTAGGTTATCTATACTGATGGAATTATGGTAAAGAACTTAGAAAGTTTGATGCATTGAGTTGAAATCCACCAAAGGAAGTAAGTGAGGTTCAGAGTTTCATGGGAATGGCAAGATAATGTTAGAGGTTCATTGGAGGCTTTATAATCATGGACATAAGAGTTTCCTTTATGATGCATCTCATCAAAACTAGGTTATGTTCTTGTGCAAGAAGGAAAAATAATGGCTCATCAAGGTAGAAAAGGAAGCGTGGGTTGGACTACCCGACACATGTGGAGTTATCCACTGTGGAGCATGGAAGTACTATCTCCTTGGACATAAAAAAGTGACTAGGTGGAACATATGAAAAAAGAGATTTGATAATACGAACTAAAAAAAGTGGCCTAGTGATTAGATTTACCTAAGAGTTGTTTAGATTTACCTAAGAGTTGTTTGGTGTGCGTGTGCCCGTCAAAATTTTGGAATCTGTTGAGCAAGTGAATTGGAGTAAGTTGAGGTGGAATCCTTATCAAGAAGATAGAACTACCCAAGGAAATGAAGATCTAAAGGCGGGGTATTTACATCTCTTTGATCACTATCTTCCGAATCTCGATGACAGGATTCATCTTAAGGGGGTAGAATTGTAACACCTTAAAATTTGCTCTACATGTAAATTGATTTAATTTTATATTTTTGTGCTTATAAAATATAGAAAATAATTTATTTTTATTAAATTAAATTTATTATAAGGCTTAGCAACATTTGTTATGCAAACATCCTGGTGTATATGATTTTTGATTGTTCCTCCTTTGAGGCGGAACCCACAATGGTGCCTGTGGTGGAAGGTCCGAAGGTTGGGCCGACCGTGGGTGCTGCCGCGACTCTAGCGGCAATCGCGGGCTTGCGCCTGGCTGCCCCCGGGTCCCAGGGGCGCCGGGCTCTTAGAAGGGGGCCATGCCCCGAGCGAGGTGAGTTCCTGTCTAAGGACTCTTCCCTTTTTTGTTTTTCTCTTTCTTCTTATTTACTTTTCCTTTGTCGCCTCTTTGCTAGCCGGAAGCAAAAGGCGGCGACAGCAGGGCTAGCACCCCTAAAGGTCGTCAAGAGGGGGGCGCTATCGACCCCTGGGCCAACGAGGCCCAGGTCGCCGCCTCCCTCTGTCCGTGAGGAGGAAGGACGCCCCCAGGAGGGGCAAATCAAGGGGCCTAGAAAGAGACACTGGAGCCCCAAGCAGCGAGGGATGAGGTCTCGAGGACCCAGGAACCCGAGGCTCACTTTGTTGAGGAGACGGTCCTGGCCCTTAGGGCCATTAATCTGGCCGGGGACGTCGACCTGGGGGCGCAGAAGCCGGGCCCGATCGTAGTGGACCTCGTCAAGGAGTCCCCCGAGCGCGTGGCCTCAGGGAAACCCCACGGGAAAGGGCCGGTCGAGCCAGGGGCCCACGGTGCGGAGAGGGAGGCTACCGGATCCTGGGTGGAAGCCCTGTTGGTTTGGCCTAACCCTGAAGACCCAGAAGGGAGGGCCAGGTTCGTCCTTGACGACTCCACTGAAGCGTACTTCTAGAAGGGTCTTGAGGTGACCGGTCGTGCCAGCATGAAGGCCATCAACCAGGCGGCCGAGATCGTGGGCCGAAACCTTTATAACTTCGCTCAGGTATGGGCGCCTAATCCCCTTGGGGTATTTTGCTTTTTCCATCTGCTCTTCCTAACTTCCCGTGCAATGTTACCTCACAGGTGCTTATGACCATGTCCCGCGAAAAGTCGAAGTTTCTCCGTTGGGAGTGGGGCGTGTGGGCGGCTGTGTAAGAGGAGAAAGCTGCTCGAGAAGCGGCTGAGGGGGAGCTCATGAAAGAGTGCGAGGTAACCGCTAACCTCCGGCGGAGGTGTTCCGAGCTCGAGACTGAGGCTCGGGACACTCGGGCGAAGGTCGCCACCCTAGAGAAGAGGGTTAGCGACCTAGTCCAAGAGGCTCAAGAGCAGAACACCGCCATCGAGAGATACCAGGGCGAAGTGATCCGGGTCGAGACCCTGCTAACCCAGAGGGACCTGGCCCTATACCAAGCCAAGGACGACCTTGCCGAGGCTCGGGGCCAGGTCTCTCAATGGCAGAGCCAAGCGGAGGCGAGCGCAAAGGAAGTGAAAGGTAATAGTCGTAACCTTGCCTTTGTTACTCGTATGTAAATCTAGTCCTTGTTCCTTATTCTTCCTTTTTATCGTAGAGCTGTAGGGGAAGGTAGCTGAGGCGGCTTCTACGACCGACGCTCTACAAAAGGCCCTCGATGTTGAGGCCATGGAGCACTCAGCTCTACAAGCCATCGTTGCCTCGGCATGCGAGGGGCTCGGAGTTGAGGCGGGCCTGTCAGGGTCCTCCTTGCACGGGCGCGTTGAGGCCATGTACTCCCGGGTCGGCGAGAGGCTGAGGGACGCCCTCCACACCAGGGTGAAGAAGGCCCTAGCCATGGTGAGGTCTCACTACCTCAGCATCGATCTGCCGGCCGTGAGTAAAGGCTACGTCATGGGCGACGATGAGGACGAGGCCCGAGAGGAGGTCGAGAAGCTTGCCGATGCCGCGGAGGGCCCTGGAGACGCCCTGGCTACCTTCTTCGATGCCAAAGTCGCACTCCCCCTTAATGTGTTAGAGCCTGAAAAGGCGGGGCCGTAGAGCCCTTGTAATAGATTAGTTTACTTTGTAAACATTGACGGCCATTGAGGCCTTGTCTCGTAAACTTGATATTTATGTTAGTATTTTACGAGTGTTTTTCCTAAGTCCTGCGCTTATTTTTCCCTTTTGGAACCGTCCTTACCTCAGCAACGCGAGGTAAGGATAGTTGCAAAGGGTGTGATCTTTTAGTTGGAGCGTTTTGAACCTAAGTCCCTTCCCTATTTCTTAATGTTCTAGACCCTCCACGGGGCCTTTCTAAAATTCGAACAAACTTGTCTCCCGGTCTTAAAGGGTGAGTAGAAAAGGTCTTAGCCCATGGGCATGGACAGCTTCAGGCTCGTCCGACTTTAAGTCTAGGGAGACGGTTTGTGGTTTTCAGTTTCTTAAGAACGGGAACGATAGCTCGGGTCGAAAAAACTCTAACTTTAAGAAAAAACTTGCGACAGTAGGGGGGTTCCCCCCGCGTAGCCCCCAAGGGAGGCTCGGGCTCTGTGTAGGCTGAGCCGAGGCTCTCTCTTAAGGTAGAAGAAAAACTGATATCGTGCATGGTTCACATCTCTATTACTTTTTCAAGATAAGTACAAAAGTTCTCTTTACAAAGCTAAGGGTAGAAGCGACGTAGCTGCTCTATATTCTATGCGTTGGAGTAGACCTATCCTTCCTCGTTGGTGAGCTTGTAAGTGCCGGGTCGGAGCACTTTGGCGATGACGAAGGGTCCTTCCCAGAGAGGAGTGAGCTTGTGGCGGCCCTTGTTGCTCTGTCTGAGCCTCAGCACCAAGTCACTGACCCTGAAGGAGCGGCCTCGGACTCGTCGAGCGTGGTAGCATCGGAGAGCCTGCTGGTACTTAGCCGAGTGTAGGAGGGCTATGTCTCTGGCCTCGTCCAGCTGGTCTAGAGCGTCTTCTTGGAAAGTTTTGTAGCTATTCTCATTGTACGCTTGTACCCTTGGAGACCCATACTCAAGGTCTGTGGGGAGGACGGGCTCAGAACCATAGACCACAAAGAACGGGGTGAAGCCTGTAGCTCGTCTTCGAGAAGTTCTTAGACTCTAGACGATGGCTGGTAGCTCCTTGAGCCACCTTTTCCCGAACTTGTTCAACCGATTGAAGATCCTGGGCTTCAGACCCTGGAGGATCATGTTGTTGGCACGTTCTACCTACCCATTGGTCTTAGGATGAGCCACTACCGCCCAGTCCACACTTATGTGGTGCCTATCACAGAAGTCTAGAATTTCCTACCGGTGAACTGCGTGCTATTATCCGTGATAATAGAGTTGGGGACCCCAAATCGATGGATGATGTCTGTAAAAACAGCACGGCTTGTTCGGACTTAATTCTGGTGATGGGGCGGACTTCAATCCACATGGAAAACTTGTCGATTGCGACCAGTAAGTGGGTGAAGCCCCCAGGCACCTTCTACAGAGGCCCGACAAGGTTAAGGCCCCACACAGTGAAGGGCCAAGTGATGGGGATCGTTTGTAGAGCCTGGGTCGGGAGGTGGGTCTGCCGTGCTGTCGCACCCGGTTTTCCAAGGAAGACCAAGCGCTAACTATATGTGTGCCCAGGATGTCCACACGACACATATAGTGACAAATATGGAGAATATCAAGAACAACGCTTTATTATATATCGGAACATAGTTACAACATGGCTTAC
>Ga0182004_10004876_pt1 | contig 10867 bp, 7 predicted proteins | sample Sormic07211540_1_FD_120479 | JGI IMG/M metagenome (GOLD analysis project Ga0182004, IMG submission 120479) | Endophyte microbial communities from Sorghum bicolor roots, Mead, Nebraska, USA - 072115-40_1 MetaG | ecosystem: Host-associated > Plants > Roots > Unclassified | place: USA: Nebraska...
GTGGAGTAGGTGTGGGGGGGGGGAGGGAGGGGAAAAGAGGGAAGGGGAAGAGAAAAGGGGGGAGAGGGGAGTGAGGGGGGGGGGGGGGGGGGGGGTATTTAAATTTAGAGAACAAGAAATAGAAAGTCTGTTGGTAACATAAGAGATAGAGACGTAAACTTACCGGGATGGCCCTCCAAATGAGGACAAACTTGCCTAGCGCACCATGTGTTCCCAGCTGTCCGATTTCGGTCGCATAGGGGTCTGGATCGTTGCCTGGGTGCGAGTCTGCCTGGGAGGGTTCAGTCCAAAAAGCCCCGTATAAAGTGAATAATGGAGAAACTACTGGACATGGTCTTAGGGACTATTGGTGCAAACAAGCGCTCCGATTTGAAATGGGGATCTTAGCACCATGAACTTGACTTAGAGCTGTTGGGTATGTAAGCACTTCAGCAGTACTTTTCAGCAAATGAACGGTGTTTTCCTCTCACAACAAATCATAAGCATCAGCAAAAGCCAAATTTCAGCGAAAAGAACAGGGATGCATGCTATTTATGTTGAATGTGTTATTTTTTAAGATTCATCCTTTTTGTGTTTCTAAGCCTATCAGTATTCAATATTGTATTGCTGTGCTGACATGCAGATGCTGATGCAAGCAATTCTTGAATCACTGAAAGACTATGAACAGTCAAATATAAAAAATGTGCAATCCACTGCATCTGATGCTGCACCCAAAGAGAACGATACTGTAAGAGAGAGCAATGGTGTGGCTGCTGCAGCATTGGAGCAAGATGCAGCCTCTGCATCATTCGATGCTCCTGCCAAACATACGAATGTCTGCAACAGTGGAGAAAAAGTCAGTGAAGGGCAAACTACAGATTGCGACGCTGTAAAGAACAGTGCTTCGGTCTCTGCTTCTGGTTCTTCAGAGCCCTTAGCGTCAACACAGATGACCAATGGAAAACCTGCTTCGGCAGAATCCCAGAAAGTGACTCAGAATGCCAATGGGGAGGACGGCACTAGAGCAACTTTGGTAGTCCAGAAGAGCCGTACGGGCGGCCTGATAGATGGTTTGACACAAAAATGGGGTTCTTTCTTCAAGAACAACGACTAAGACGAGGAAAGATACATGATGATTCCCTTGACAATACGTGTTCCGTCGTGTTAATAGTAACAGAGTTGCCGTTGGCAGATGATGTCCAGCTTGATTGGTTTTACATGTAAAATGGAAAGGAAACAGGTGATTTCAGGACGGACGTTCGTGTGTATATAGAAGTAGGAATTGTAGTGCCCCCATTGATTTGTATCATCTCGCAACGTCCGGTGTGAATTGGCAAGACCTTTCTTCTTGCTAATGGTTGTAACATAATTTGAAAGCCGATTACCTTGTAGGGTTTTATATCTTTTTTTAATATATAAAAACAGTAAAGGGTAATGTGCCTCTTAATGTCGATACGAACTCTCATTACACTACTAGTATGGTCAAATAAATCGTTGTAATTTGTTTTGCATAAATTTGTGTATGGTACTTCTTGGACTTGAGGCAGCAAGCTGAAAGCAAAACGCCGTTTATCTATTCCGCCTGCCCGCCCGCACCGACGTCAAGAGTATGTGGGGATTCTAGCATCTCGCCGATACAGAGTATACGACGGTTGACGTCGGAGCAGGCTGGTGGGAATGGGTCGTTGCACTCGCATTCTCTGGAAGGCAATATGGGATCGCCGATACGAGGACACGACGATTGACGTCGGGGAACAGGCTGGTGGGTGGTGGGTATGGGTTGTTGCACACTTGCACTCGCATTCTCTGGAACACAATATGGGGGCACCGAGGTGTGGCACGATCTGGTAGCAAGCCCGTGTAGCCGCATTACGCTGCCTCAGCCTCACTCGCAGTCGCAGCGGTTCATGTTTCGTTCACACACAATGGTGGATGCATCCAGTCACGCGCGACGCGAGCACGGTAGGAGCGGGCACACTCGCCGGTCGCCGTTGTGCGCGTGCGCCACTGCGCGTACTGGGTTTGGACCCAACCAACCGAGTCCCAACTCCCAACGGACGGGACTGCCCCACGATTGGAGTGGGACGTACACGGACCGGCGGCCCATGCCCACCCAGCCTAGTTGAGTCGCACCCGTCCATCGCCCTCGCCGCATAAAACCCCGGCTCGCTCAGTCGCTCGACTCGGCCCCGCTCGCCTCTGCTCACCGGCGACGGAGGACGCCGAGGAGGCTCTCCGCTGCCGACTCCATTTCTGCGAGACCTTTCGCCGCGTGTGCCTGCACCCGCGAGTCGCCAGCCGCGGTCTGCTTTTCCGAGTCCCGACTCCCGAGCTCCTGCCGCCAAACTTCTGACGGGTGTCGGTGATCTCGGGACTCGGGGTCGGCCTTCGACGGAGAACTGAGGGAGGTCTCCGCCGACGCAATGAGCGCCTCTGCGACCCCGACCCCCGCAGCGGTATGGCTCCACTGGCCGCGCTCCTCTCCTCGTTCTCCCCACTCGTTCCGCCGCGCGGACCCGTCCCTTGATCTGCCTGCCAGTGCGTGCTTCCACCGCCTTCTCATTGAATCCCCCCTGCATTCCGCTCTGCTGACGATTCCACGGGCCTCACAACGGAGGATCGATCACGGGTTCCCGGAGCACCAGTTCGGCGGCGCCGGATCGCTTATACCAGCTAGCGCGTCTATGCGTGTCTGACTGATCGATCTCGCTGATGATGCAGGGCAGGCGATTCTTCACGGGCTTCACCAGGCTGTGCAAGGGCCTCGCCGTCATCCTCTTCCTCGCCCACATTTTGGTCCACCTCTTCCCTTCAGCCGCCACCTATCTCACGCTGATACCAGCCAGGTACCCGCTCTGACTACTGATCCTGGATCCCTGATTCCTGAACCCACAGGGAGGGTTAGCCGAGCTACCTGCTCTTCCCTATTTGGCTGAACAGCGATCAGTCATGTAATCTGTACCCACTTACTCTTCATCGGTTTGTTTAATTTGGAAACTTATTTTATTGACGTTTCCCTTCGGTTGCTGCTCGGTTGTGTTTAACTGAAATCAGAAAAATAATTTTCTGAACGTAATCTGCACTCCCATTCAGTTATTGCTAATGCTCTTCTCTTTATGGGGAAGTGCAATTTCATGTAATTCACACACCGATTCACCTGCTTAGTTGCCTTTAACTGAAATTAGAAAAGAAAAAGGTTTCTAAACGGCAGTAGTTAATGCTTAATTCAAATTTGATGTAAGTATCAATGTCCATTTCCACTTCCACCTGTGCTACACTGTTGGAAATGACCATATATAATATAACTACCTCAATCTACATACTAAGATCCTTATTGTACCATTTCTTCATAGTAGATTACATGAATAGCTCTTTCCAGGAGATTAACTAACTAGAGGTGTTCTCTGTACAGGACAATCCCTTTTGCTTGGAACCTGGTTACCGCTGGTTATATTGAGCAAACAATTCCAGGGGTATGTTTGCTCGACACATCTCCAATAGTCCAATATAACGATTCACCATTCCGCGATTATGTTTGCACGTCCTGCTGACCAAACATCGAAACAAAAGAAGAATTCTAAGCACGTAAAAAATTGTGAGGAATGCTATGATATTTCATATGTTTTCTGTTTCCCATTATATTGTCTCCTATGCCTGTGGAATATCTGAGATATGGTGCTTGATGTGTACTTTAAATTTGAAATCATGTTATTCTGCTGTCTGTTGGTTTTCAGTTTTCTAGGAATAGGAAATCTTTTTATCCTTGCTCGTTATTCTCTCTTACCTAGGATACTGCATCACACCACAGTGTCGTGAATGCTCTTATTTACAGTGGCACCCTTAAACCCTTATCTTACAAGGCTTCTGTGTTTCCAGGTGATAGTGAGCATAGTTGGTCTTCTTCTATTTGGGAAGGTGTTGGAGCCTTTATGGGGAGCTAAGGAGTTGCTCAAGTTTATTTTTATTGTTAATCTCTCAACTTCAGCTTGTGTCTTCGTAACTACTATTGTGCTGTACTACATAACACAGGAGGAGAGCTACCTGTAAGTGTCACATTTCATTACTAGCTTGCTAGTCAAATAGTTTTTTTATCCGATTTACATCGGCACTTTGTTATGGAATATTTTTTTAAGCATACTTGCACAAGTGTTTCCAGACAGGCAACCTGCAGATTCAGTGTCTCCAAGTATCGTACTCTAAGAAATGATGTTCTGAGCTCCCTCATTTGAAAATTGAAATGATGTTTTTGTCTCCTAATTTTATCATAGGATATCTAACTGAAAAGAAAGAATTAGGTTTAGATGGCTTGTTGGGAGATGCAGCAACATAATGTTTTCTGATTCTTTTCAATAGTGGATATTCATAATATTCAGTTCAGAATGATTAGTTTCTTGGCCTAGTTATACTTTGCCATGAAAATTGACATTACATATATTTGATTCTGCAGTTACACACCCGTTTCTGGGTTTTATGGAGTTCTTTCAGGACTACTCGTGGGCATCAAGCAAATTTTACCCGATCAGGAGCTTAACCTTCTTGTGCTTAAGATTAGTGCAAAGGTGTTTGATCACTTCTATAATGAAATTTGTCTAATTTGGCAATCAGTTTTGATTATCTCCCAAGGTGTCCTAACATTTTTTTTTCTGTTTATTCAGTGGATTCCATCTATTGTTGCATTTATCTCAGTTGCTGTAAGCTTCTTCATAAAGGAATCAATGTCATACCTTCCCATCATATTGTTTGGCATCTACATGAGCTGGATTTACCTGCGTTACTTCCAAAGGAGATTAGAAGTAGGCCTTAAAGGGGATCCAAGTGATGAATTCTCATTTTCAAGCTTCTTCCCTGGATTTTTAAGGTACTGTTTTTCACAAGTGATCTTGCTGTAAAGCATTGAGAAATGCAAATGCATTGCAATAATTCTGTGAAGCGAAGAACATTTTAGAGTACCCCTTACTCAGGAATGTGTGAATCCCTAGTTTAAAATGTTAGAAGAAAGTTTTGGATTACCATTGCAATTTAACATAACATCTAACTCTACCTTCGAAAGCATATATGAAGAGAAAGAGTTAGGAAATGGCTGTAGAGATATCAGATATAGGTGCTGATCCAACCTTTTTTTTCCATGCTAGGTAGCAATAACGCAGAACTCTAGCGTTAACCCTCCAACCATATCATTTTATGGATTCCTAGCTCTAGGGTTCTGCATATAATTGTCCTTGGATTTTTTTTTCTGAAAGTTGAGATTGCTAAACACTTCCCAAGCAATACAGGACTCAACAAATCTAGAAATAAGTAGACCTAAACTTTTTTTATCTCATAAACTTATTAATATGTCACAGGCCAATTTTGGACCCTATTGCTTCCATATTCCACAAACTTTTCTGTGGGCGATCTGCAAGACCTGAAGGCACAGGCCAGACACTGGATGGGTCACAGTTCCCTGGTTCAGGCTCCATTGAGGCAAACAGGAGGAGGTGTGAATTCCTTCTTGTTTTTTTCTCGTCGTTCTAGCCATGCATCACTGAAACCATCTGCTTAGTAGAGCACATGCTGTTGGTTTCCTACCCGTTGAGCACCATCACGATGATTCCTACCCGTTGCAGTCTTGTTGCTCTTATCTGGTGAAACCGGCTTCAACCGGGCATCTCATTTGATTTGATCATTGTCCGTTCCTTGCAGAGAAAGGGGTCAGAGGGCACTGGAGCAGAGACTGGCAGAGAAGCTGGCCGCGGTCAGGAATGCGGAGGGCACGCCTCCGCCGAAGCAGCAGCGGGAGGACGCGGAGGATGATGCTTCTGATAAAGTCTGAACCCTCATGTTCTCAGCTGGTGGAATTCGCTGCCATGGGAGGAGATCCTTCTGTCAACTTTTCCTTGTATTTTTGCGCGTGCCGTCGCGTGAGCGAGACAAAGAGTATAGTGAAGTAGCAGCTCATGGCATGGCGATTGTGACAAAAGAGTGCAACCGTGCAAGAAGGCAAGTGCGACACGCAGTCTCGAACCAATTAGACAGCGAGTAGTTTTTTTTCTTTTTTTTTTGGTATGGGTGTTTCGTGTCGTGCTCAGTAGTCAAACCCTTGCCAAATACTCCTACTTTACGTTGTTTCATGTGCGATCTGACCGAAATGCTACGCTGCTACCCGCCAAACCTGCCTTATCTAAGGCCTTGTTTAGTTCGGGGAAGGAAAAAAATTTTGCGACACTCTAGTACTTTTGTTGGTTTGTGGTAATTATTATTCAGCTATAGACTAACTAGACTTAAAAGATTCGTCTCGTAAATTTCAACTAAACTGTGCAATTAGTTTTTATTTTTATTTATATTTAATACTCCATATATGTATGTAAAGATTCGATGTGATGGAGAATATTGAAAAATTTTAGATTTTTAGGTAGAAGTAAACAAGGCCTATATTTTCCGGCCGTGTCTTTGTGTTAGCTATGACATCCGGCCTAAAAATGCCTAGAGCATCGAAGACCTGACCAGAAGCGGTTAAAAGGTCTGACAGCGGCCTGTGAGATCGTCTTAGAAGAAGCGTGCAGATGCGATATGGCGCTAGACATGCCCATCCAATACCACCAGCCTCAAAGAGACCACACATAGTCCGTCAGGCTATCAAGCATAATTAGGAATGGAATGAGCGTAAACACAAACCTTATAAACTAGTAGGAGTATAATACTTCACCAATGTTACATAGTTTTGCATCGATATAGCATGACTTAACTCTTCAGTCCAAAAAGGGCAAAAAGAAAAAAAAAGACGGAGAAGATTAATGGCTAGTTAATACAACCAATACTTACACGAGCGCAATGAGCATGAAGGCGAAAAGGAGGGCATTATACAGATTTACTACAAACAAGCAAATGTTGCTACGACGGAATACTTCTGCGAGTGCCTATTTCTGCCAGTGTGGGTGATGGATGAGACGAGACAAGAGGACATGGGATCTTTATTCCTCATCAAGGGCCTTCTGGATGTCCTTCTGCAAAGTCGAAGAAACACCAATCCATCAAAAATAAGCAGACGTCTGAAAAGGGAGAGACAGAGACAGAGAGAGGGAAGGAGGGAGGGACCTCAATTGACATTGGAGCCGTCGATGTTCCGTATCTCTCAACGACCTTCCCATTTTTATCCACGAGAAACTTGGTAAAATTCCATTTGACTCTTGCTGATCCAAACAAACCAGGCTTGCTAGCTTTCAGAAACTTGTAAACCGGCGCGGCGTCCGGGCCATTTACACGCACCTGCAAACCCAAGTTCAAAATGCAATCAGCTTTCTTATAGCAACATAAGAACACGGTTTGCACGTTGATGTCAGCCTGTCAGGTCTATCCAAATACCAATATGCATGCCAACAAATTTCACACCATGGCTGATTACTTGTATTTTTAGATGGTGAGATGCAGATGTAGATTGCGTCTGTAAATACGCTTGTGCAAATCAACTAAAACTTGTCTGATTATGCATAACAAAAAACAATATAACAATGTATCGTCAAGTTCTGAGTTTATTTCTACCACATGACGTTAGTTTCCAAATTGATGTATTCTGCCATGTGGTCTTCGGTATCATCTAGAAATTTGCATAAAGAATATCCAGTATTATTCTAACTACTAGGTACATGAAACGAGTATTCAGAAGACATTATCTCAGAAAAAGGATCAAAAGTTTCTTAGCAAGCTAGCATGTCTGACAAACAGTTCTCACCTTCTGAAAAACTGGGTATTCAGCTTTAAATCTGGTGCAAGCAAAGTCTTTTATCTGCTGATTAGAACCTGGCTCTTGTCGCAAGAACTGATTGCAGGGGAATGCCAATATCTCAAAGTCTGACAAGTTTGGAAGTAAAATCAGTTTCTGTTAGATCTAAAGAATAAAAATCAGTTCAATGGAATAGCATGAACAGACTGAATCAAAGTACAGAGGCATAGTCACAAGAGACATGGGCTTGCTTGATAGCCATATATACTGAACTTAAAACAAAGCAAATTTGCTGCAAGTGTAAGTGGGTACAATACTTGATGTTTAAGCAACAACAAATGGTGATCATTCTAGCGTCATTTAAACTCCATGCAGTTTTGATTTAATTTCACTCAACAGTGCCCATATTGGCTCAGTCAGGAAAATGTTAAGTTGAAGCTAATTTTAGTTGTCCAAGAAATTTGGGGAAACAATCCTCATGGAAACAAACATCTTCTTTGGAAAACAGGGTTCTCACAGCCTCCTTTCAGAACCCTTCGCTGATCCTCAAAACGTATCTGCAAGTTAGAAGCACTCCAGAAAACGGAAGATCGCTCCGATTTGATAAGGGAATGCAATGAAATTGTATGCATGTTGTACCAGCTGCCTATCTAATGTAAGCTGCATAAAACCCATACATGTCGAAAAACAGTGGCAGAAATGATCTACAGGTAAACAAAGCTTTTGGTATGAGTGCTGTGTGGCAAACAATGTAAAATCTCCGTTGGGCAAGACTAATCCCACACTTTTTTCAGGTGAAAATTTATGTGTGTGTTTTTGCCATTCCACTTCAAACAGAAATTTCAATTCAAACAGAAGACAATAACCACTATTCCGACGAGCATCAACGTGCACTACCCCAATTCTAACTAGAACACTTGTTGAACCCACTTGTGCACGCCAACCCCAGAGAGATTCACATTTCATACCATTAACAAGCACAAACAACAGATCAAGAACAGGAGCAAGCAAAAGAACTGACCTTTGTCCCTGTACTTCCGATAAAGCTCCGTCAGCTGCGTGTAATTAACCTCGGTGAACCCACTGACGGCACCGAGAACATCAAACACCGTCTCATCATCTCACGAACCAGGAGAGTACAAAGAACAAATCCTATCGACAGTCAGGGAAAGATAGCGTACCATTTGGAGGCGACGTTAACAACAAGGAGGACCTTCCCCTTGTAGGTCTCCAGGCTCACTTCCTTGCCGTTGCAATCCTGCTCCGCGAAGAAATCCCCAAAAAAATTATGTTTTGCGAGAGAGAGAGAAAAACAGTAAAACAAACAGGACCACCACGCATAAGGAGCGTGATCTCGGGATGGGGATCGCCGCACCTTGACGGTGAATTCGTGTATGGAGGTCTCCGGCACGGACTCGGCCGCCCCCATCTCGCCTCCGCTCCGCTTCGCCTCTCCTTCCCTTCCCTAGCCGAGCGGGGGCGCTCTGGAATCCCCGTCTCTTGGATTAGATTTTTCTCGTGTTCTTTTTTTTCCAGCAATAATGGGGACGGAAGAGAGGAGAGAAGCGCGTGGTCGGTCGTCGTTTATTTATAGCGGGGTGAGATCATTGGGCGCGTTGAGCACTGGCACAGGCTGTCTGCGTCTGGCTCAGGCCCAGCTCCGGTCGGAAGAACAGCTTTTGCGGTTCCTGGGCCCACCAATAGCATTCATGTGACGGCACAAGACCACAAAACCGTCTCCGACTTTACCTCTGTGTGCCGTGTATACCTGGATATTGCACGGGGAGCCGGGGAGGATTTAGTTTGCAAAATTTTGGCTTTTTGCTACTGTAGCACTTTCGTTTTTATTTGACAAACATTGTCCAATCACAGAGTAACTAGTCTCAAAAGATTCATCTCACAAATTTCAGGTAAACTGTGTAATTAGTTTTTATTTTTATCTTTATTTAATGCTCCATACATGCGACCAATGATTCGATGTGACGGAGAATCTTGAAAATTTTTGCGAACTAAACAAGGCCGAAGTCGTGAGTTTCAGTCCTACGGCCTTGTTCAGGCCTTGTTTAGTTCGCAAAAATTTTCAAGATTCCCCGTCACATCAAATCTTGCGACACATGCATGGTGCATTAAATATACATAAAAATAAAAACTAATTGCACAGTTCAACTGTAAATCTCGAGATGAATCTTTTAAGCCTAGTTACTTCATGATTGGACAATGTTTGTCAAATAAAAACGAAATTACTACAGTGTCATTTCCAAAAGTTTTTCGAACTGAACAAGGCCTCAGTTCAAAAAAAATCCAAAAATTTTCAAGATTTCCCGTCAAGTCGAATCTCACGGCACATGCATGGAGCATTAAATATAGATAAAAATAAAAACTAATTACACAGTTTGCCTGTAAACCGCGAGATGAATCTTTTGAGTCCAGTTACTCCGTGATTGGACAATGTTTGTCAAATAAAAACGAAAATGCTACAGTACCCAAACCAAAAGTTTTTGCGAAGTAAACAAAGCCTAAGATACACCCAAAATTCCAAAATTTTACAAGATTCTCCATCACATCGAATCTTTGAACGCATGCATGAAGCATTAAATATAGATAAAAATCACGAGACGAATCTTTTGAGTCTAGTTAGTCCATGGTTAGACAATGTTTATCAAATACAAACGAAAATGCTACAGTATCAAACTTAAAAAAATTTTGCATCTAAACAAGACCTTAGTCGTGATTTTATCAGTGGTGAGTTTTCGTAGCGTCGAGTAACTGTGACAGCGAACTTTACCTAGATGAAATTCCATGTAACATTTTGTTTCAGAACTATATTATTATAAATTTAATGTTTTAAGAAACAATATTAGTTATTATCTAATACAGCCGATGCCGGTATAATTCTTGTAGTATCTCACGCTACTTTATACGGTCAAAGCCTTTTGTGGCTGTATCTCACGCTACTTTATACGGTCAAAGCCTTTTGTGGCTCAAATGCATGCGCACAAATGAATTCGTATTTTTCATAAGACAAAAATACACCTCTTAGGGTCTGTTTAGATTTGAAATTTTTTGGCCCAAAGAAAAAAAGTTTTATGGAATTGGGGCTTGGGAACTAAACGGGCCAAAAAAATTTTGGGAAAAATTTTTGGAGACGCAACTGTGCACGCACTCCCATGGAAGCCCACCAATGACAAC
>Ga0182004_10004877_pt1 | contig 10865 bp, 19 predicted proteins | sample Sormic07211540_1_FD_120479 | JGI IMG/M metagenome (GOLD analysis project Ga0182004, IMG submission 120479) | Endophyte microbial communities from Sorghum bicolor roots, Mead, Nebraska, USA - 072115-40_1 MetaG | ecosystem: Host-associated > Plants > Roots > Unclassified | place: USA: Nebraska...
ATCTCTCTCAATCTAGTAGAACTAGTCTACTCTCACATTGGATGCTAAGCCCTAAGTCTATGTAGAGGAAAGGTTATCCTTCGAGGGCACCTCTCAACTCTATAATGAACTTGTTCTCCTCCAAGGGCCAGGGGGTCTGCTTATATAGTCCCCTCAGGTGAACGTGGGTCGTCGGATCAAACCGACATTGATTGAACGGTTCTCCTTGATCCTTTAGGTCAGTGGAGCATAATCCACGTGATTCACCATGATTGGCTACAGGAGGTGGGCGGGCGCCCTGCCCCCGGGTCCGATCGCCTTCTTGTTCGTTCCCGTGGCTTCTAGAGTCTTCTAGATGGTAGAAAATTGCACGGCTCGTTAATATCTCTATGTAATCCCAACATGTGGGTCTTTCTTCCCTATTTCCTGATAACCCCCTGCAGAAACGGATAAACAACAAAACTCGTGGAATTCTATCAAATCCAACCCTAATTCTAGGTGTTGTTTGTATATTGGTCCTTTCCCTTGTTTATTTGATAATTAAAGTTTGACACTTAAGAACTGTCAACAACCACTGCGAGGTGGAGTTGCACAACTTCAACCCCAACTCGATTATGCAGGTGGCCGTCTTCGCCATGGTTTGCGAGGGGTACCTGGGGATCCCTCCCCATTGGAACCTCTGGCTCCACCTCTTCAAGGCGGAGATGTTCTCCCACAACGAGGGCGGGGAGAAGAGGCCCTTGAGGACCAGCGGCTGGACGCTCTAGCTCCGGCAGTCACGCTCCATCCAGTATATCTGGAGCATCATGCCATCGTCGAACCGAGGGTGGCAGAACGGGTGGTTCTACCTACGAAACGACCATGGCCTTCTCCCAAAGTAGAATATGGTGACTGAGTGCCCCCACAAAATGGGGGTGGGGCACTCCTGCGGTAGAGCAAAAGAAGTTGGATCCCCTCTATGAGGCCCTCGCGAAGTTGAAGAATTATTGGGTTATCCCGATGCGTCCTGATAGGGACTACATCTCTCTGGTAAGACATCTCCACCCCTATCCCTGCTTCATCGTCCTCTTCTTCGCCTTGGTTTTTATTCGAGTCGCCATCTGTTCGCAGGGGATGGGCATTATCAAATACGTCCTACCCCCGGTCCTAGAGGACAAGGAGATCTGGGCCTAGAACCAGGGCAAGAACGAGGAGCAGAAGCGCCTGAAGGAGGAGAAGAAAGCAAAGAAGGCAAAGAAGGCAGAGGCGTTGGCCAAGCGCCGTCGTGAGGCTGAGAATGCGGGGCTCCCCTGAATCCTCCGAGCCTTTGGTCTTGGAGATAGAGGGCGGGGAAGACGCACACTGGCTGAACGAGCTCCTAGAAGAGGAGGATGATGAAGAGGTCCCCCCGTCCGGTGGGGGTCAGAGGCCCAAGGGGGTCACGGATTCCTAGGGGCATAGAGGGCGCCCCCTACATCATTGTTGACGAAGGTGGGGACGAAGCCCCTCACGAGGGTTCAGTTCCCGTGGGTCCCCAAGGTGGGCAGAGGCCATCGAGCGGAGAGCCTGAAGCGCCCATGGGCCCGAAGGCCCCAACCGAGCCCTGTCCTGAGACAGAGGTGAAGCCGCCGAAGGCCGGAACAGCCATTGGGGCCACCGCGACCCAGGGGCGGCGGCATGGTAAGTGTCTACTCAAGGCTTTTATCCTCTTTTTTTGTTTTTCTCTTTCTTCTTCTTATCTTTGCCATCTTTTTGCCAGCTGAAAGCAGAAAGTGGCATCGGTGGGGCTGGCGCCCCTAAAGGCCGTTGAGAGGGGGGCGCAGTCGACCCCTAGGTCGGCAAGTCCTAGGTCACTGCCCCCGTTAACCCGTGAGGAGGAAGAACGCCCTCGAGAGGGTGCGGAACAGGGGTCACGGGAGAAGACGCCGGAGCCCCAAGCGGAGGAGGTCGAGGCACTGAGGTCCCAGGAGCCAAAGGGGATGGTCCTGGCCCTCGGGGCCATCCCCCCTTTCAGGGATGTAGACCTGGGGGTGCGGCAAGGTCCGGCCAGACCGAGGTGGGTCACGTCGAGGTGGCCCTTAACACGGCACCCCCGACAAGGCCCCACAGAAAAGGCCTGGTCCAACCAGAGGCCCCCGGGGGAGAAGGACGGTACGTCGCGTCATGGGGCAAAGCCCCGGTAATCTCGCCCGACCTCAAAGATCCAGAGGGGAGGGCCAGGTTCGTCCTGGATGACCCATCAGAGGCATACCTCTGGCAAGGTCTTGAGGAATGCGGTCATGGCAGTCTCGAGGCAATCAATCGGGCGTCTGCGCTCGTGAGCCGAGATATGTACAAGCTTGCCCGGGTAAGAGTGCCCTCCGTTTTATGAGGTGTGTTTTGTTCACACCTTTCTGTTGATGTTCTGTGTGGTGTTTACCTTGTAGGCGCTCAAGGCCATGTCCCAGGAGAAGTCCGACTTCCTTCGACGGGAGCAGGACGCATGGGCGGCCTGGCAAGATGAGGGGGCCGCTCGGGAAACAGCCGACGGGGAGCTCACAAAGGAGTGCGAGGTGTCCGCCGACCTCCGGCGAAGGTGTTCCGGGCTTGAGACCGAGGCTCGGGATGCTCGGGCAAAGGTCACTCCTCTGGAAAAGAGGGTTAGCAAGCTTATCCAGGAATCTCTGGAGCGGAACGCCACCACCAAGAGATACAAGGGCGAGGTTGTCTGGGTGGAGACCTTGCTTGCCTAGAGGGACCTCGCCCTGAACCAAGACCAGGGGGAGCTTGTCGAGGCTCTTAGCTAGGTTTCTCTATGGCAGTGTTGGGTGGAAGAAAATAGGAAGCGTGTGGAAGGTAATAACCGTAACCTTACCTTTTTCATTGCCCTTTTACTGTAGAGCTAGAGGGGAAGGTGGCCGAGGTGGTCTCTGCAGCCGACGCCCTACAAAAGTCCCTTGATGCTGAGGTCGTGGAGCGCTTGGCATTAGAAGCCGCTGTTGCCTCGGCGTATGAGGGACTTGGTTTGAAGCAGGCCCATCGGGGTCTTCTCTGCAGGGACGCATCGAGGATCTGTACTCCTGGGCTAGGGAGAGGCTGTGGGACACCCTCCATGCTAGGGTGAAGAAGGCCCTAGCCGTGGTGAGCTCTTACTACGTCGGCATCGATCTGCCGGCAGTAAGTGAGGGCTATGTCCTTCCTGATAAAAAAGAGGAGGCTGAGGAAGAAGTGTAGAAGCTCTCCAATGCTGCCGAGGTCCTGGTTGACGCCCTAGCCTCCTTCTTTGACGCTGAAGTAGAGCTTCCCCCCTTAGTGTGCAAGACCCTGGGCAAGTAGGGCAATGAAGCCCTTGTATTTATTTAGTATATTTTGTAAACTTTGGAGGCCAGTGGGACCCCTTTTTGTGGACTTAATATCTATATGAAGTATGAATGTTTTTTCCTTTAGGAATTCTTTGCATTTCTCTTTTACCTTGGGGCCGACCCAGCCTCGGCAGCATGAGGTTGGGTGAGCCGTCAAGGGTCTGAGTTTTTTCGGTTAGGATGTCCCGAGCCTAAGTCTCTTCCCTTTTCTTAATGTTCTAAAATCCAAACAAATTCATCTCCCGATCCTAAGGGGTGAGTAGAAAGTGCCTTAGCCTGTGGGCGTGATCGGCTTTCTGGCTCGTTCCATCTTAAGACTTAGGAGATTAGTCTATGGTTTTTAGTCTCTTAAGAAAGGAAAAAAGAGGTCTTGGGTTGGGGTATTCGAACTTATGCAAAAAATTTAGGGTCATCACAAGGGGTTCCCCACGTGTAGCCCCCGAGGGAGGTTCGGACTCTGCAGGGCAGAGCTGAGGCTCACTCTCTAAAGGTAAACAAACATGTGGTTTATATATTTTATTACTTCTTTGGGGTAAAGTACAAATGATTCCTTTACAAAATTCTAAGGGTAGAAGCGACGTAGGTGTTCTATGTTCCACGCGTTGTTGTAGACCTCCCCTTTATCATTGGTGAGCTTGTATGTGCCAGGTCAGAGAACTTCGGCGATGACAAAGGGTCCTTCCCAGGGAGGCGTGAGCTTGTGATGGCCCTTGTTGCATTGCTTGAGCCTCAGCACCAAGTCACCAACTCTGAAGGCTTGGCCTCAGACTCATCGAGCGTGGTAGCGTCGGAGAGCCTGCTGGTACTTGGCCGAATGTAGGAGGGCTACATCCCTGGCCTCATCAAGTTGGTCCAGTGCATCTTCTTGGAACGTCTTGTAGTTGTTTTTGTCGTAGGCTTGTACTCTTGGAGACCCGTACTCCAGGTCCGTGGGAAGGACAGCCTCGGATCCGTAGACCATGAAGAATGGGGTGAAGCCTGTGGCTGGGCTTCGGGAAGTCCTTAGACTCCAAATGACGGCCGATAGCTCTTTGAGCCACCTCTTTCTGAACTTGTCCAGCCAGTTGAAGATCCTGGGCTTCAGACCTTGGAGGATCATGCCATTGGCACGCTCTACCTGCCCATTGGTCTTTGGATGAGCCACTGCTGCCGAGTCCACACTTATGTGGTGTCTATCGCAAAAGTCCAGGAACTTCCGACCGGTGAACTATGTGCCGTTATCTGTGATAATGGAGTTGGGCACTCCAAATCAGTGGATAATATCTATGAAGAATAGCATGACTTGTTTGGCATTGATTCTTGTGATGGGTTGGACTTCAATCCACTTAGAGAACTTGTAAATTGCGACAAGCAAGTGGGTGAAGCCCCCGGGCGCCTTCTGTAGAGGCCCAACGAGGTCGAGGCCCCAGATTGTGAAGGGCCAGGTAATGGGCATCGTTTGCAGAGCTTGAGCCGGGAGGTGAATATACCAAGCATAGAACCAGCATCCCTCACAGGTCCGAACGATCTGAGTGGCGTCTGCCACAGCGGTAGGCTAGAAGAAACCTTGTCGGAAGGCATTTCCTACTAGCGTCAGGCACCGCGTGATGGCCGCAAGCCCCCGAGTGTATCTCCTAAAGGAGTTTTATTCCTTCTTGGCTGGTGATGTAGTGCATGAGGATGCCAGAGGGGCTGCGCTTGTACATATCGCCATTGAGAAGAAAAAAAGCTTTGGCGCGGTGGGCTACTCGACGCGCCTCCGCTTGGTCCGAGGGTAGAGTGCCATCAATGAGGCGCTGCAGCAAAAGGATATCGCCAGTCCAGCACGTCATCTAGTGCGGGCACCTCGGGCTTGATGTCCATGGCCTCCGGCTCGAGAACTGTGGTGGCCTCGGAGCTTGGAGCTGGGTTTGCCAAGGGGTGGTCCGGGCCTTCGCCTTCTTTGTAGTCGATGGAGGGCTTGTGGAGGTCACTGACAAAGATGTATGGGGACCGTAGCCTACTCGGATACCATCTTTGCAAGTGCATCGGTGGCCTCATTGTATTTTCTCAACATGTGGTTGAGTTCGAGGCCATCGAACCTTTCTTCCAAGTGTTGGACCGCCTTGCAGTATGCGTCAATCTTGGTATCATGGCAACTCAACTCCTTCATGACTTGGTCAATGATGAACCTTGAGTCACCTCGGATGTCGAGCCGCTTGATCCCAAGCTCGATCACAATGTGGAGACCATTGACAAGGGCCTCATACTGTGCCACATTATTTGAGGCGGGGAAGTGGAGTCGGATTACGTATCGCATCCTTTCTCCAAGGGGTGAGATAAAGACGAGGCCTGCGCCGGCTCCGGTCTTCATCAGAGACCTGTTGAAGTACAAGGTCCAGCACTCAGACTGGATCTAGGGTGGAGGAAGCTGAGTTCCCGTCCACTCAGCCATGAAATCGGCTAGAACTTGAGATTTTATGGCCTTCCGAGGCTCGTAGGTGATCCCATCACCCATGAGCTCTATAGCCAACTTAGCAATTCTGCCATTGGCCTCTCGGTTTTGCATCACTTCTCCCAAAGGGAAAGATGAGACCACCGAGATGGGATGAGACTGGAAATAATGGTGGAACTTGCGTCGGGCTAGGACTACTACGTAGAGTAGCTTTTGGATTTGGGGGTATCGGGTCTTAGTGTCAGAGAGTACTTTGCTATCGAAGTACACCGGCCTCTAGACCGGTAGGGCGTGCCCTTCTTCCTTCCTTTCGGCCATGATAGCCATGCTAGCCACTTGGTCAGTGGCTGCAACATAAAGGAGTAGTGGCTCCCCCTCAGCGGGGGGTACTAAGATAGGGGGCTTGGTGAGCAAAGCCTTGAGCTTGACAAGCGCTTCCTGTGCCTCAGGGGTCCAAGAAAAGTGCTCGGTTTTTCTAAGCAACATATACAGAGGCAACCCTTTCTCCCCTAGGTGGGAGATGAACCAGCTGAGGGACGCAAGGCATCCCATGACTCTCTGCACCCCCTTTAGATTGTGGATTGGGCCCATGTTAGCTATTGCCGAGACCTTCTCGGGATCGGCCTCGATCGCTCGCTCACAGACTATGAACCCAAGGAGCATGCCTTAGGCTACCCCGAAAATGCATTTCTCAGGGTTTAACCTAATTCCTTTAGCTCTAAGGCATCGAAATGTCTCATCTATGTCGGCTACAAGGCCACTTGCCTTCCTAGATTTGACTATGATGTCATCTACGTAAGCCTCTACCGTTCTTCCTATGAGGTCTCCGAAGACCTAGAGCATACATCACTGGTATGTCGCCCATGCGTTCTTAAGTCCAAATGGCATGGTAACATAGCAAAACATTCCGAAAGGGGTGATGAAAGAGGTCGCGAGCTGCTCGGACTCTTTCATCTTGATTTGGTGGTATCCATATTATGCATCAAGAAAAGATAGAGTTTCACATCCTGTAGTAGAGTCAACTATTTGGTCAATTCGAGGTAATGGAAAAGGATTCTTAGGACATGCTTTATTAAGCCTAGTATAAACAACACACATCCTCCATTTTCCATTTTTTTTGACTAGTATAGGGTTATCTAACCACTTGGGATGGAATACCTCCTTGATGAATCCGGCCACCAGCAGCTTGTGGATCTCCTCTCCAATGGCCCGGCGCTTCTCCTCATCGAATCAGCGCAGACGCTGCTTCACAGGCTTGGAGCCGGCTTGGTTGTCCAAGGAGTGCTCGGTGACTTCCCTCGGTATGCGTGGCATGTCCGAGGGACTCCATGCAAACACATTGGTGTTTGCACAGAGAAAGTCAACAAGTGCTGCTTCCTATTTGGGGTCGAGGGTTGAGCTGATCCTCAATGCCCTGCCTTCGGAGGCCTCGAGATCGAGGAAGATGAGCTTGGTCTCCTCTGCCTGCTCAAAGCTCCCTCTGTTACACTTGGGGTCGGGGATGTCTCGGTTGATGTTGCCAAGGCCGGTGATGATGGACAGCGACTCGGCTAGAGCCTCAGCCTGTTCAATGCATTTGACATCACATTGATAGGCATGCTGGCTTATTCTGCTGACAGTGATCATGCTGTTGGGTCCCGGCATCTTGAGCTTAAGGTAGGTATAGTTGGGGACGGCCATGAACTTGGCATATCATGGCCTCCCTAGAATCACGTGGTAGGTCCCAGGGAACCTGACCAAATCGAAGGTGAGGACCTCCCGCTTGAGTTGTCGGGGGTCCTAAAGCAAACGGGCAGATCGATCTACTCGAGGGGATGGGCTCGGTGCCCCGGCACCACTCCATGGAATGGCGATGCATCATTCCTTAGTCTAGACTTGCTGATCCCCATGAGGGCCAGGTTATCGGCGTAGAGAATGTTGAGGCTGCTACCTTCGTCCATCAACACCTTGGAGAGACGGGTCTCGGCGATGATGGGGTCGACGATGAGAGGATAACTCCCAAGATTCGGGATACGATCTGGGTGATCTCATCGATCGAAGGTGATGGCGTTCTCTAACCATTTGAGGTACGAGGATAATTCCTTTGTATGACTCACAGTGAGGTGAGCCGTGCGTCCCCCAAAGATCAAGAGACAGTTCTTGACCTTGGGGATGCCTTCCCCCTCGGCGTCGTTGTCCTTGGGGGGCTCTTCTGCGTCTTCTTGAGGGTGTACTCCTCGATGGTGTGCTTGGTGGGGCCCCTGTGATAGGGGCATGGCTTCTTCAACATTTCATTGAAGAGACTAGGGCCAATAGGAGCCCACTTGGGGTTCTTGCAATCTGCCACGGCGACAAGGTTGTCGTCCGACTGACACTGCTTCCCCTTGCGACCCTTTTTCTTCTTTTTAGGGTCTTGGGAGGCTGAGGCCTTGGTGGCCTCGACTTTCTGCTTCCCCTTGGCGTTGCCATCAGAGAAGATTGCCCCAACTACCTCCTTGCCTGAGGCAAAGTTTGTTGCGATGTCGAGCAACTAGCTAGTGCTTGTGGGGGTCTTGCACCCAAGTTCATGCACCAACTCCTTACAGGTGGTGCCGGCAATGAAGGCTCCGATGACGTTGGAGTCTGTGATGTTGGGGAGCTCGGTGCACTGCTTGGAGAATTGCCTAATGAAATCCCGGAGGGACTCATTAGGCTTCTGCCGATAGCTCCTGAGGTCCTAGGAGTTTCTAGGGCGCATGTACGTGCCCTGGAAGTTCCTAACAAAGATCCTGACCAGATCGGCCCAGCGATGGATCAGACGCTAAGGGAGATGCTCGAGCCATGCCCTGGCCGAGTCGGCCAGGTGTAGTGGCAGGTTGCAAATGATGAGGAAGTCATCCTCCACTCTGCCTAGCTAGCATGCAAGGCGGTAGTCCGCTAGCCAGAGCTCAGGGATGGTTTCCCCTTAGTACTTGGTGAGGTTCACTGGCTATCGGAACTAGGCCGGAAACATGACCCTACGGATCGCCTCGCTAAAAACGTGGGGGCCCAGAGGCTCAGGCGATGTGCTGCGGTCATGCTCAGGGTCGTACCTCCCACCTCGGCGCGGTCGGTAGCGTCGATATTTAGCGTCGTCCCTATCGCGATGTCTGGCCTCGAGGGTGGCTCGAACATCCATGTTGGTCCCGATGCGCTCTTGGATAGATGGAGCCTTAGCGCCCCCTTGCGGATTAGGGGGTGCTGGGGCTAGCATGGTTGGTGCTTAGTTAGGAGCGGGTTGATCCCCCGGGCATCTTGCCCTTGTGTCGTGGGACTATGACACGGAGCTTTCCGCGTTTTGTACCACTGCTTGCTCTAGGAGGCCTCAGAGCCCCTAGCGCACTCTTATTCCCTCAGGGGTCGATGGCTCGGGCATCGCCCTGAGGAGCAGTGCAGCAGTCATTACATTCTTGCTGGCCATGCTGAAAACTGGGGAGGTTATCCCCCCACCCCCCCACCCCCCGTCGTCTTCGACAATGCGCCGATTGACGTCCTGGGCATGGCGTCTGGCCGCACCTCTATCCCCTCGAGCGGACTAGTCCCGCTCTAGGTTTCACGCAGTCGTCGGAGATGTACACGTTCCTCTTTGAGCGTGGCCTCCAGCTCGTTGAGCTGCTCGAGGTCAGGTCGTCGAGCCTCTACCGGGGCAGACACGGCTCCGTGAGCTCCAGGATGACCCTCGGGGGTCATGTTTGGAGGGGGAGTCACGTTCCGCCGCTCAGAGGGTCTTGTGCCTCCTTGGGGGTCCAGGGCTGCTCCGTCAACCTCGAGGTTGAAGCACTCTCATGATGGGTCGTAGCCGGCATCATCAGAGTCGGAGTAGCCGAGGCAATAGTTGCTTGCCTCAAGGAAGCACATGAAGGTCTTTGGGTCACCAAGACTGGAGAAGTCAGCGCCGGCCCAATCATCCTCACCTAAGGTGGGATCCATAGGGTATGATGGAATGGGTGGCGTGGCGAAAAGGTCAAGAGTAGACCTTAGGTGATGCCTCGGAGATCCTCGTACGCACTCAATGAGGTGCTCACAGAAGAGGCATAAGTGGCAGTTGTCCTCCCACCGTCATTTCGGGTGACATGGGAGGGAGCTGTGAAGTTGAAGCCCCTGGGTCCTCCATTTGAAGTGGAGGTGGAGGCTGTGCTTTGCCCTTTGACCGGGGCAGAATAGGGGGTCGTCACGTCCCCTTGTTGGCTTGTGGGGCAGAGCTGGACACTCCACGGGCTCTACCTCTGGTACCGCGTGGGCCAGAGGAACGGACGATCTAATGAGGAATGTGCGGGGGGAGTGCTGGACGAGTCCTACTTTCAGTAGTGGGGTCAGAGATCCTGGACCTCTGACGCCCACGCCGGGCTCCCCTTGCATGGTGTCCCGAGCGTGTCCCACACGCTGGCTTTTGTGGGATTGGCTCGTGATGTGACTCCGCATTGTCACGAGGTGGGAGTAGGACCATGTCATAGCTGGAGCCAAGAGACATGAACTCCAAACTCCCGAACAACATGATGGTGCCAAGATGAAGTGGCCAAAATCTGTCCACCATCCGGGCTTTCCCTAACAGGGAAAGGAGAGTGTTGGGCATTCTTAACGTCATTATCAAAAGTAGACTTAGTTTTCTATTCCTGATAACGGCGCCAAAAAATGCCAAACCTATCCCTCATGCCACTTAAGCCAAGTTGTCATCCCCAGCATGACATGAGAGACGTGGTATTGAAATATGCAATTGCTCTTCTGAATATATAATAAATGAGATCTGCAAGCGCATAGATTAATACCGATGTAGAATTTTAACTTGGAAGTATTCCAAGTATCGTTATTTATATTTTTACCACTGGGAAGGGATTACTAACATCAGTGTTGATTATGGAATGAAATATGGAACTGAGTATCTATCATTGCATGTGTAGTAGAGAGCATTCATCTATCTCTTGCATACAGGGATAAATGTCACATAAAATATAGATAAAGTATGAATGGTGACAAAGATAACTAATTTGATCAGCATAACTAGCCACATATAATAATGATAAGCCCCTCAACAAATATTCTAGCAAGTCATTAGCATGGGATTAGGATGAACTACAAGAATATTTCCTAAGTTATTCTTAACTATAAAGTCTAGCATATCATAGTTAGTGCAATTATACTTGGCAATCATTGCGAGA
>Ga0182004_10004878_pt1 | contig 10864 bp, 10 predicted proteins | sample Sormic07211540_1_FD_120479 | JGI IMG/M metagenome (GOLD analysis project Ga0182004, IMG submission 120479) | Endophyte microbial communities from Sorghum bicolor roots, Mead, Nebraska, USA - 072115-40_1 MetaG | ecosystem: Host-associated > Plants > Roots > Unclassified | place: USA: Nebraska...
CCATGATCATCACTTGCTCCATCACTTGGCATGTACCAACCTCATTAAATCTACACACACTTAGTATAGAGGTTAGTATTAGGGTTTCATCAATTATCCAAAACCAAACTAGGGCTTTCACTTTCCTGTCTCTTCATTGGTACCACATCACCAAACATGTAAGAGAAATGCTCATCCACATCATCACGTGAATGAGAAATTACTTAGCGTGCCTTATACTATTGTCTAGTGTCTATGGATCCAATTATCCAAACGGGCCCTGCTTTTACAAATACAATTTCGAGGTGGATTCAACCGGCCTAACCGCCTAAGCATGACTTAGCAAAATAAAAAAGGAAAAAGAAAAAAAGAAACAAAATCAGAATATGGATAGAAGGATGTGGCTGGTGACGACCGTGACATGCCTAAGGTTCATCTCTAAGAAGTCTATAGCTTCCACCGGAGAAGGAACTTTAATAATTTATGTGTTTTATGACTATGCTATATCAAAGTCAACTTGATTGTTTATTTGTGTCTTTGTTGAGAACTATTGTACCATTATATGACTTTTTTGATGTTTTATGGTTTGATGTGTTTATTGCTTTTTAGCATATCGTTCTCATGATTTTCCATGGGTGTATTTCCAATTGACTATCCTCAAAATTACGGAATATCAGGTCATATCTATTTTCGATAATATCGTATCTATTTCGTGTTTTGAGAAAAAAAAAGTGAAAACAAAAATATTTTAGCCTACTATGATCTTTTCATCTCTAGGCCTTGCTAAAACATTTTAGAAAAAAATAGAAACAAAATCAATAGAAATATATCTAGAAAATCCCTAGGTCTATTATTAAGTTGAGCTTTATGCATGCTGAGTGGGGATAGAAATGAGCAGAGTAGGCCTCGCTGTGGTTGGCCAATCCTGACACATTATCCTCTCCTCATCCACGGCGAGAGCGTAACCAACTCAACCAGATCAGAATCCAGACCTCGGCAGAGCCCATTCCCCTGTGCATCTCGGCCTCTCTTCTCTCCCTTCTTCCTCCCCGCCCAGTCATCTGAACCTCTTCTCCAGCCGAGATGGTCTCCCTGCGATGCACCACCGCGCACCACTCCCTGCTCGGCTCGCCGACCTGCCTCGTGCGCCCGAGGCGGCGGGCGTGCCCCGTGGTGCGCGCTGCCGTGGCAGTGGAGGCCGGCGCGGAGGCCAAGGTCTCCCTCATCCGGATTGGGACGCGTGGAAGGTGATCGAATTCGACCCTTTTCTGCTGTTTCTTTGGTTGGGAGGGTGAAGAATTTGGGCTTATGTTGGTCAAAATTGTGGCTTTAGGTTCTATTTAGATGCATTTGGGGACGGCAACGCGTTGTGAGTGCCTGAGAGATCCTGCGTTTAGCTCTTCCGCCAGGAGCCCAGGAATGTGAGTTTGAGATGTGGTTCTGAACCTATTGCGTCTTTATTACGTGTTAAACATTTGTGGATGATTTGGTGAAGTTCAAAGGAGTATCGAGAAACTTTAGCAGGAAGGATGCGCTTCCTTGCTTCGCAGTCTGCAATTCTGGATCAGTAGTACCTAGGCGTTGACCTTGATAGAGCTAAAGAATGGCTCTTAATAGTCGGCAAAATTGTACATTTTAGATGTTACCTCTATTATTTTGGCTCAACGCCATAGATGCCGTATTGTTCTTGTGCTATTCTCATGATAGCTAGTGGTTTTGTCTCAGTGTTTACAAGGATGATGTCTTTACCAGTCTTTGCCTTGACTTAGTCTTAGCGAATTTACTAGTTTTCTTGGATCTTGACATCTTGTGGAAATTCTATGCCTTTTCCACATTTTCCTTTTGTTGAGAGAAAGATACTCAAGAATCCGTTAAAAAAAAGGAAAAAAAAGTTACTCAAGAAAAGTCACTTTTTACTGCCAAAGCAAATTTTTCCTTCCACTTTTCAGTTCAAAGTGTTGTTTGTTTCTTTTTTCATGTGGAATATGCAAATTTGTAATTCTTGTCATTGGTTATTTAGGACAGTCCTCTTGCTCTTGCACAAGCCCATGAAACTCGAGAAAAACTGAAAGCCGCACACTCTGAGTTAGCTGAGGAGGGGGCTATTGAGATCGTCATCATAAAGACCACAGGAGACATGATCTTGGACAAACCTCTTGCAGATATTGGAGGCAAGGGTTTATTCACCAAGGAAATAGATGATGCGCTCTTGCAGGGAAGGATTGATATCGCTGTTCACTCTATGAAAGATGTTCCAACATATCTACCTGAAGGCACAATATTGCCCTGTAACCTCCCACGAGAAGATGTCAGAGATGCATTCATATGCTTGACTGCAAATTCGCTTGCGGAGCTTCCTGCTGGCAGTGTTGTTGGAAGTGCTTCCCTGCGGAGACAATCTCAGATTCTCTACAGATATCCATCACTGAAAGTAAGTATGATGGTTTTGCTCACCACGCTTTCCCTCCCCACCCCCTATACTTGTCATTTTATTGCTATCCGATTCACTAATGTGTTCATAGATACTTCCCAGTATTGCGAGTTCGGTGGGTTTTCCCCCATTGCATGTAAAGAGAGTGAGCTTTTTGAGCTCATCCTCTGAAGACTAGAACATAGATCTTCTTTCTATCAGCCGCAGTTCTCAACTCTTTTATAAACTGTTAAATAAATATTATAAATATGTATATTTTGATTTCTATGATTGTGAAGATGTTGTTTTCTTCTTTTTTTGTGATGAGTGAAGCTGTTGTTTTCAATGCCATTCATGTGAAAAGATGCCTATCCTAGAGGCAGTATTGCATTTTTTTGGGTTATGAAGAGAATTCTGTCTGGTTGATGGTTGTAGGCTCAACTCAGTCTTGTACTTCGTTATTTAGAAGCCTGTGTTTTTTAATTTATTTAGAAGTGTGTTTTGATTAGGCATTGATCTTGATTTGTCTCGTGCTTAACAGTATCAAATGGTTTTCAGGTAGTTAACTTCAGAGGAAATGTTCAGACACGGCTAAGGAAACTGAAGGAAGGAGATGTCTCTGCTACGTTGTTGGCACTGGCTGGATTAAGGCGGCTGAATATGGCAGAAAATGCAACAGCTGTACTATCAGTGGAAGAAATGCTTCCAGCAGTTGCCCAAGGTGCTATTGGAATAGCTTGCCGAAGCAACGATGACAAAATGGTAAGGGGTCCGGTGTTGTAGTATACTGGTAGATGGAGAAAACATGATGCTTGCATGATTCCATCATACAAATCTGACTCTAGCTTTGCTATCTTTGCACACTACTTTGATTAAGTGATAAGAAGGGGTGGATCTAGAATTAGGAATCATTGATGTCACTAGCATAGCTATGATAGACACGCTGTGTCATTGTCTCTTGTGCGGTTGTGCCCATAGTAATTTTTTATTCAGTTTACACAAGTCATTGCTGTCAGGTGACAGAATTATTAATACTGTGGATCTGCCTCCTGGTGATAGGGTCTGACCATTTTATGGTCCTGAATAAATAACCATTATAGATGACCCTGTTTAGGCAGCACAGATAGGTCTATTTGTCATGCCACTCTTTGCATTTTTTTTATCAAGTCTGTTTTGTTTGTTGCTTCTTTATCCTGGCCATGTTGCATGTTGTGGAAGCATTTTATCTTTGAAAGTTGAAACTGTGTCTTACAGTAGGTCTTTATATTTCTAATTTCTAAGTGCACATTGTTATTTTATTCTGCAATGTACATTAATGTACTATGCAGCTATGCAGAGCATGCCAGACACTTGATTGAGTTCATGGCTTTTTTTAACACCATTTAATAAAAAATGATGAGATCTCCCAATCTTTGCCCTTTATGTAGATGGAGTATCTATCCTCGTTGAACCATGAAGATACCAGATTAGCTGTTGCATGTGAAAGAGAATTCTTGGCAGTTCTTGATGGTAACTGCCGAACTCCGATTGCAGCCTATGCTTACCGTGATAAGGATGGGAATTGCTCATTCCGGGGTCTGTTGGCTTCCCCAGACGGATCTAAAGGTATCCATGGTTTTCGATTGAAAAGATCTTAAAATGATTTTGTTGTATTTACCATTGAATGACAGCACTCTGTCACTTCTGCTTACAGTATTTGAGACAACAAGAAGTGGACCATACTCTTTTGACGACATGGTTGAGTTGGGCAAAGATGCTGGTCATGAGCTGAAGGCAAAGGCTGGGCCTGGCTTCTTTGATAGCTTGCAATGAAAAGAATGAGCGACCATGTGCAATTTCAGTTACCACTCTTTTGGTTAGAAACGGAGGGTCTAAGTAGAGTATTGAGAGGTTTGTTTTTGTTTCTTCTTTCTCCTACTATAGTTCTGCTAGAGCCTTGTACTACCACTCATATTGAGCAGGCCCATTGAGCTTTGTTGTGTCTCCTGTTCTTCTAGCACTCTGGGTTAGAGCCTTAGAGGTATCTGCAAAGCACAGCTATGTTTTGTCGAAGAGGTACCAGCACAGCTACGTTGTACACTTGTAATGTTGTACTTGGATGTGACTTTGCTGATAGTTGTTGTTTCAAGAATAATTGAGCTCACGGTAACCATGGGAGTAAGATTCAATGTTCTTATTCTTCGGAAAATCAGCCTGACTGATTGATTCCCAGATGACTCTGATCAATGTCACATCCCTCTGTTAGAGGCCCGACAAAACATCCCTGATTTTGTGGGGGTAAAGGAGAATGTTTTGGGTATGTGTCGAAGAAACCTTGAAGTGCGGTGCTATAGACAGATTGATGATCTTTTTGATGGTATGCTATATAAATGATGAAATTTGATGGTATATTATTCAGTACCGAGCAAATTTTGATGGTATAGATGAAATTTCCTGAACTTGACCCCCCTCGCACATCTCGGCGTCTCCTCCCTCCGTCCCTCGCGCGCACAGTCCTCTAACCCTCTCTAGGCCGCCGGAGATGGTGTCGCTGCGATGCGCCACCGCGCGCCACTCCCTCCTCGGCCCGCCGACCTGCCTCGCGCGCCCGCGGCGGCGGGCGTGCCCCGTCGCCGTGGAGGCCGTCTCGCAGGCCAAGGTCCCCCTAATCCGGATTGGGACGCGTGGAAGGTGATCAAATTCGACCCTTTTCTGCGGGTTCTTTGGGGTTATGCTCTGCATTCTGGAATACGGGTTTTGAGCTGCGCCTCTGAACCTATCGCGTCTTTTAGGAGGTTGGCACTTGCCAGGCATTGACGACGCTGGGCGAATTCACACGAAGTATTTGATGATGTTTAGCTCGATTTGCATATATGGCTTCATTTTGTTGCATATTTGGATCAGTAGTAACTGGCCGTTGGCCTTGATAAAGATAAATGATGGGTCTCTTATTAATCGGTTAATTTGTACTGTTCTTGGGTCAACACTAGATGCTGTACTGTTCTTGTGTTATTCTCACACTGGCTAGTGCTTCATGAGGTGTTTACAAGGGCTTTAGTCTTTGTCTTGGCTTACTGAACTACGATTTCTCCTCAGATCTTGTGGAAATTCTATGCTCTTTATTCATTGTCCTTTGTTGATTAAAGTTACCCAAGAAAAGTCATGGTTTACTGTCAACGCAAATTGCTCTTTGCAGTTTTTCTCTCTTTCTCTCTCTCTCTCTCTCATTCAAATTTGTAATTCTTGTCATTGGCTATTTAGGACAGTGATCTTGCTCTTGCACAAGCCCGTGAAACTCGAGATAAACTGAAAGCTGCACACTCTGAATTAGCTGAGGAGGGGGCTGTTGAGATCATCATTATAAAGACCACAGGAGACATGATCTTGGACAAACCCCTTGCAGATATTGGTGGCAAGGGTTTATTCACCAAGGAGATAGATGATGCGCTCTTGCAGGGAAGGATTGATATTGCTGTTCACTCTATGAAAGATGTCCCAACATATCTACCTGAAGGAACAATACTACCATGTAACCTCCCGCGAGAAGATGCTAGAGACGCATTTATATGTTTGACTGCAAATTCACTTGCGGAGCTTCCTTCTGGTTGTGTCGTCGGAAGTGCTTCCCTGAGGAGACAATCTCAGATTCTCTGCAGGTATCCGTCACTCAAGGTAAGCGTGGCAGTTCATTCATCACCCTATCTGGTGTTTTTTCTGTGTATACATAGAAAGTAAGCTATCTGAATTTTTTTTCTCTGAACTCTGAAGTATCATACATAGATTGTTCATTCTACCAGTTGCAGTTCTCATTTCTCAACTCTTTCATTATGTAACCTTAAAGCAACTGTTTTCAGTGACGTGTGTGAAAAGTTGCCTAGCCTGGACGTACTATTGGATTTTTTTTTTGTTACAAAGAGGATTCTGTCCAGTTGTAGACTCTCTTCACAGTCTTATAGCTAGTTATTTAGAAGTGTGTTTTACTTATCTTAATTGTTCTATAAGGTTTAACAGTATTGAGTGGCTTTCAGGTTGTTAACTTAAGAGGAAATGTTCAGACACGGTTAACGAAACTCAAGAACGGAGATGTCCATGCTACGCTGTTGGCACTGGCTGGACTAAAGCGGCTAAATATGGTGGAAAATGTAACATCTATATTATCCATGGAAGAAATGCTTCCAGCCGTTGCCCAAGGTGCCATTGGAATAGCTTGCAGAAGCAATGACAACAAAATGGTAAGTTGTCCAGTGTTGTAGTGCGCTGGTAGATGAAAAAAAGTGCTGCTGCATAATCCCACATTATAAATATGACCGCAGGTCACCAGCTTTGCTATCTTTATGCTATTGAACTTCGCATGCTGGTGCTGCCGTGCTCCTTTGATTAAGTGACAAGTTCCATTGCCCATTCTCTGTTCCCGAATAAGAAGCATACAGTAGATGAAGCTGTTATAAAGCACCATAATAATGATTTCAAATCTGGTTCCTTTGTCATGTCAGTCTTTATATTGTTATTTTACTAGCTCAATCTTCATTTTATTTATTGCCGTGTTTTCCAAAAGTGTTTAATAATATCCAAAACTAAGCACTGTAAAATATTCTAATTTCTGAGTGCACATTTCTGTTTTACTCTGTAATGTACATGAATGTCCTATGCAGCTCTGCAGGGCACGCTGCACTTGTCTGGGTTCATAGGTTTTTTTTAACACATTTATGTATCCAAAGATGTGAGATTGTGAGAGCTCCCATTCTTTACCCTTTTGCAGATGGAGTACCTCTCCTCGTTGAACCATGAAGATACCAGATCAGCTGTTGCATGCGAAAGAGAATTCTTGACAGTTCTTGATGGTAACTGCCGAACTCCAATTGCGGCCTATGCTCATCGTGATAAGGATGGGAGTTGCTCATTCCGAGGTCTATTGGCTTCACCAGATGGATCTAAAGGTATGCTCAATATCAATTAAAAGAACCGAAAGAAAACTATCACATTTCATCATTAATGACAAGTTGACAACAGCTGATTACTCCTGTGATTCCGCTTACAGTATATGAGACAACAAGAATTGGACCGTACTCTTTCGACGATATGGTTGAGATGGGGAAAGATGCTGGTCATGAGCTGAAGGCAAAGGCTGGGCCTGGCTTCTATGATTGCTAGCAATGGAAAGAACGAGAGTGTTGAGAGATTTGTTTTTGTTTCTTCTTTGTCCTAGTTATTCTAGCACTCTGGGTTAGACCCTGAACGTCCACTGTTTTGCAATTAGCCTTGCCCTATACCATGCATGATGATTAAGTGTAAATCATGCGTGTAAGATTCGGTATTCCTATGGGAAGTTAGCCTGCCGATTGATTCTCTGATGAGTCCCACACGGCACATCTCTGAGGTCCAACAGAACATTGTACGATCTAACTAGTGGTAGAGCCGTAGAGGCGCTCCCATTGCAATTCCAATGTATCGGTGCTACTCAGGCCGTGATACAGTTGATTAAAACCATGGTGAAAGGCATCGATGCATGCTTATTTGACATTATTGCCTGCAAGAAATCTGATTCTTCAACATTTCTAAAAAGAATTATGATTCTTTGATATATTTTTTTCCTGCAATCACATTAAGGCAAGCCCTGTTTGTTTCGCTGAAAAGTCAAGATGAAAAGTACTGTTCGCTGATTTGTTGTGAGAGAAAAATACTGTAACAATGGCACTCTTTCACAATATTAGAGATAACCTAAATTACCCAAGCATTCTCAGATGCTACTGAAGCATCTTTACCCTAAAGCCTAAACATTACCTAGTGGATGTGTTCAAACAATGTGCTGTTTGTTACAGGAAAATATCTTGTAGGGATGGTTCTTCACCAAATCGAAATTGCACTGGGTAGACTTTTTTCACCGTGCCACAGTTACATCCATAATTGCCATACAATGGATCTAGTTGTCCTGATTCGGCATTGCTGACATGTTAGCGAGGTCTTCAGCAGTCACTGGTTTGTGCATCTGTACAAACATGAAGGCCAAAATTAAGGTCATGCCTGTCAGTCTATGTGATGACATTTCTGCTGTTTCAGTGATTATTATTTTATTATGACCCACTGCATATAGCTAACCACAGGAAGCAGAGATAATCAAAATGGATTTGCATAATTGGACAAGAAACAGGCCGATATATCTTAGATGAAGAAATAATACTCACCGCATTAGCAACAGTTAACCAATGAAAGCACCTCGGGAGGGAATCCTCTGCTGATGGCATGGTATCATGATTCCAGTAGGTTATGTTCTGGAATTCAGCTCGGGATACAAAATTGCTAACTTCAACATCTGAATTCTGTCCACGCTTCTTCTCCAATACATAACCTACAGAGAATATTAGAAGCATAATAAACACGGTCAAACTGCAGGACTTCTGTCGAGTTCTCAGTTTCTACTGAAGATCCAGAATGACAGGTTGTTACCACCGATCACCACCTAGATGCACATGCAAACTTAGCATCCCAAGAAAATTTAACATTTGTACTAAGCAGGCCGGCAGTCATATTTCAGGAAAAAAAAAAGGAATCACACCACCATTCAATAATCACTTCTGCAGTCAAACTCACACTGAACCTTCAGGATTTTCGCACACGGCTTCCTTACTTCATAGTTTTTATACCTTTTAGCATGCATTTGAGCCATGATTTGATTCTTCTTAGAGCAAGTTATTTGAAGGTATGTTTTTTTAGGACTGCTAGAAGATCAAGGTTTGCACAGAAAGCTTCAGTTTTTTTTATCAGTGCGACCCACAAAAGTTCCTCCAGTCACCTAATAAAACTAAAAGGCATGCAAGCAAGTTTGGGAGAATATCGAATTTAGGTACAGGTAGTTGCAATTACACTGATTTTTTTTAGAGTTTTACAGTTACACTGATTATATACTGCTTCACTATAATTCAGACCATAAATCAATGCACATTGCTATAAATCGGTGAATAAGAAAAAAAATATCACATTTCTCACTCCAAAGGTTCCAAACTGACGATAAATTCACAAATCTTGTAGTCTTGAAGAAAGCATAAGCAAGAAACTGAGGTCACCTCGGTATCCATCCGGGAGAGCTAGGGTAGCGCCCTGCAACTTCCTTCCGCGGAAGAAGGCCTCTTCCACCTTCACCCCCTCCACCTCCACACCTGTCGAGAGGCCCACACCAATTCCTCAACCAAATGAGCGGGAAAAAGGATACGAGGGATTTGAGTCGAGGGGGAACGGACCTGTGGCCCTAGGCTTGAAGTAGTCGGATACGGGGGCGCCGCCGTTCTGCCTGATGCCACAGGGCAGGAGGTGCGCCCCGCCGAGGTCCGCGGCCACTGGGGAGAGGTCGACGGTGGCCGTGACACCGGCGGCGGGTGCCGGAGGGGTCGCCGGCTCCATGTTTGGGCTCAGATTCTTGGAATTTTCGCACCCCACGAGCGACCACAGGAACACAAACGGGCCCAGTCAGCCCACCACTGACCCCTTTCGTTCTTAACTCGATTATTTCCCGTGGGAAATGATCCTAAAAACAAAATCCCGTGGTAACTTTTAGGATCTGCCACCTATCGAACATCCATCATCTACCAAACTTCACGAAATTGCCAAGTGGTCCTCTTTTTTTTTCCTTCTAAATTTACACCGCCACGAGTACTTTAACTGCCAAATCAGCTTACTATCCTATGTTAATTTTCTATTTTCTATCATGCATGTTTTTTTCCGAATTACACAAATATAGACATACATCCACTCCTATGAACACATATCTATAAACTCTATCCCTGTGAGCACGTCTAAATTTTTCTCCTTCACTAGTTGAGTGCCCGTGCGTTGCTACGGGTAACATATCGCACAACAAATTATACGTAAAGTCGCTACGGATAACACATCGCACAATAAATTATACGTAAATTTCCATATCATCACAATTAATATAATAATAATTAATATTAAAACACACATCTCAATCTACTTATATTTAAAATAAAGAAACAAGTACGACATTATTAACTTCACACTGATAGAGAAAAAATAAGAAACAATTCATTGTTTTTTGCTTGTGAGACTAATATAGTGTGCAGCTGATAAAAGGTTGGGCTAGACTGGGCCAGAAAGAGAGAGATAGAGGAATAAGATTTTTTTTATTTGCCTTTTTTTTTGTAAATTCGTATGAAAATCAAAATCAATTGCTTTTAGAAGCAAACAAAATTTTGAAGTTCTCTTTAAAATTTTTATAAAATCTAGATCTTTTTGAAATAACCTTTTCAGTTTATATTATATATATAGCATAAATTGAGTCAAACTTAAAAAGCAACCAACACACGGGCACCCAACGACTTTCACCGCGTGCCTGCCGCTAGGTTTGCCGTGGCTGGCCGTCGGCTCAAGACCATCATGGCCAGTGCAGTCTGTCGCCAAGCCAGCGGCAGCGAAGCGAGCGTGGCAAACCGTAGCCGATGTATCCCGCGCGCGGGGGCCTGTTCCCCTTTCGGACGTCGAGGA
>Ga0182004_10004879_pt1 | contig 10864 bp, 14 predicted proteins | sample Sormic07211540_1_FD_120479 | JGI IMG/M metagenome (GOLD analysis project Ga0182004, IMG submission 120479) | Endophyte microbial communities from Sorghum bicolor roots, Mead, Nebraska, USA - 072115-40_1 MetaG | ecosystem: Host-associated > Plants > Roots > Unclassified | place: USA: Nebraska...
TTGGCTTTGCACAGGATTGTAAAGACAAATAATTTTTTATCTTATAGGGGACCCACTTTATGGACTAGTTGTTGACTGAAACATTGTGGAGACAGCAATAGCTATTGTCCACTGACACAAAAATTGCTCATATGGACTACTTAGTCTATATACATTGTGGTTGCCCTTATATATATATATATATATTGGATAAAATATCACAAAATTCAACTTGGTAGTAACAGCTCCCACTAAATAAATGTACCTCAAATGGTTGGGGTTCAAATGTGCACATATGCATAGATATGAACTGTGAGATAATTATCACTACATAATTTTGTAGCAAATTTACCACGATGAAAACCTCCCTAGCAGCACGGTTGGCTAGACTTGTGAAACATGCATTTATTACTTGAAAAGCACACAACACACACGTAAAAGCACAAAAGGAGACCACATATCTATAACTAGTGCTCATTGCATCATTCAAGCGTATTGTCTAGCAAATATCACACACAAGTATATATTTTTGAAATTTAACTACTATGCAAGCAAACACATGTTATGCACAAACAATTGCACGAAACATCAAAAAGTCCATAATATTACCCCTACTTGTTTGCTTTGTCTAGGATTTGGATCCCCTTCTAATCTTCAAACTTGTCTTGTTTAATGTTCTTTTCCCCACCTTTTTCCTTGCTTGATTTATCCCTGCTTGGTGCAATTATTTCTATCTTTACACTATTCTCTCCCCCTTTTGTCGTCATCAATTACCACAGAGGATATTTGGAATACCACTTTGATGACAATGGTTAGGATATGAACTTGAGCACCATTTTGGAGATGAGGGAGAGACCATTGGCTAGAGAATATCACTTAAGCTTGAGGATCACTTGAAGAATACTACTTGAAAGTTATGTGTTTCATTTGCATTGTTGACTTCTTATTAATTCTTCTTAAAATAGTTTGTTTCCATGATCTTTTTTCTCATTGGGTTCATCTTGTTTAATTGCATAAGTTTCAAGTCCGCTTTGAACACTCACCAAGCTTCTTCATACGACACGAGGAGTTATCTTGCTGAGGTTGAATTATTGCATGTATAGTTCTTCAACTTGATCAAACACTTAAGAGTCGTAGTACATGAGCACCAAGTTCAACTAAGCAACTTTAATTTGTTCCACTGTTCCACGGAGCAAGCTAATACAAATCAACAAAATATTATTAGGAGATGAGTCCTTAAATGCATATCGACTATATTATTTGATACTAAATCACGTATATAATAAGAATACAAATACCCTATTAAATTCTATATCTACATCTATTTGTATATCTATATTCATGACACATCTATCCATACTTATATAATATTCAAGAGCAAAGTGATTTGTATCATATCTATTTTGACTCTACAAATTAATAGTCACTACCAAGCATGATTTGTTATGAGTGCATTTGTGTTATTAACGTATAAAATACTATATATATTTGAAGTATATTTCCAGTAACTTCTCTCAAGTCTTTTGTAAAAAAGATTTCACAGCAAAAAAACAACACAATCACGATAGGTCGATACTTACCACAACGAGATACAGACCTAGACTAGAGGAGAAGACCCCACCGGCCATAGAGCGAGAGGTGACCCCACTCGGGCATAGAGCGAGAGGCGACCCCACCAAGCCATGGCCCCACGGTTTCCTGATTTCCTCCGCCTCACTGGTCCTCCTCCCCTCTCCTCCTCTCCCTCCTTCCCTCGCTCCAGCGAGTACCGACGCCTCCCACAGCTGGAGACCGTACTTTACTGGCAGTAATCTTCCCACCCGCCTCGGCGCCTCCTCCCTCCCTCTCTCCCAACCTCGCCCGCTCTCGCCTCGCTGTTCTCCTCTGTCACCTCTCCCGGAGAAGCGTGGCTCCTGCAGCCGGCCTCCCACGTCCCACCTGCACCTCCTCCGCGCGCCGAGCACCACACGACGCGACCCGGCCGAGCACGGCCGCTCCGCCAGTCCGCTGCTTCCGCGGCGCCGCCGCTCCACTCTCGTGCTGCAGCTAGCGGAACGGAGATCCGTGGGGACATGAGCCAGGGTTTCTCCTCTCTGTCGGTGAGTGATCCTGGGTCCTGGCTTGCTTGGCGTGTTGCCCTGTTTTCTGGGAGTAGGTTCCGCTCTCAATTCGGATCCAAATCTCTCATTCGCTTGGTTCGTAGGTCGTGAATTTGCGTGCTGCGCCATTAGTCTCCTACCGATCCCGCTCATGGTTTGGTTAGGTTCTTCGTCCCCTTCAGTTTGGGAGGTTGAAATTAGTTGACACCGTAGGCGTAGGAGATAGGACTCTTCGTTGTTCGTATCATATCCAAACAGTCAAGGTGCTGGTGCAGTTTGTTTTGCAGAATTTTTGCGTGTTTAACTAACTTCCGCTCGCTAGACGCAAGTCCGCCCTGATTCTGCCCATTTTGGCTGGAAATAGCTTCCGAAGCGAAGTTACTGATGTACCTCTATGTTTTACTCAATTGCGTAGTAGTTTATGGAATTCTGGACCATATTGGGGTTAATGTATGTTGTGTGGATGTGCTGAGTCACCGTGAGACTTTTGTTTGTTTGTTTGTTTGTTGGAGGTTTTACTGTAGTGCTCAATTCAGGTGAACATGAGGCTGGATCTAGACCACAGAATGCATGGTGTTATGCACCAACTGCACACGGTCCACAGATAGTCCCCAGTCATAGATGCCTTTAATTGACTGCGTGTCTTGACAAAATGAACAGTACCCACTGCTCTTGAAATGTACTAGGAATCTACGATGACAGTGAGACTGGACAGAGTTGTAGAAGACTTTACACTGGATGCAAATCTACTATTCCTTCAGTAGACTTTACACTGGAATTTTGTTGTGAGCAAAGGAAAGAGGCCCCATGGAAAGTTTCATGTGATTACATTTCAAGTTGGTTGCCCTTTTTAGGATCTAATTGACATCATTATGCACATCAGCTGATAAAGAAAGGATGTGATCCATCCACTTCTAATACTTGCTAGCCGGCCAACGTAGATCACTAAATAAGCCTGAGTCGGTGATAAAAAGTTCCCCTCTCTCCTGGGAGTGCTTATGTAGTCACATGTTCTCATGCTTTTCAGTTAAATGTTACTATCAAGCGGCTTGTGGTTTTTGAGAGGAAAAGGTTAAAGGTAGTTTAATTATATTATGAAGTTTGCAAGTTATACTTAACTTTCAAACAACCTGTAACACTGCTAGCCTTTGTTTTTTTTAACAAAATAATGCCTTTTGAATCATTTGCTTCGTTACTGGATGAGTTTAGAATTCAAATTATTTCAAACCTGAATTGCACAATCATTATTATTTTTGCAGTAGAATTTGTCTATAAATTGTTTATAATGAAAGAGAATGCAAGGTTTCCATGCAAGCGTTGTTGCAATAAAAGCTTTAGACTCCACAAAAACCTCCTAATGAGAAAGTTGTCAGAGTGGCTTCTTATTTTCTATGATTTTATATGAACATACTCTTTTTGCACAGGTATGAACTAAATTTATCAATGGTCCTATTGAATACGGAGCTACAATTATATGTCATATTCTGTCATGCAAATGATGGTGGCTGTAAGTTGTGAGTAAGGAACTCCATTGTCTGAGAAATGGATGAAACACCAACTAGTTCTGGGCAATCCGAAGCTAGTTCATGTGAGCCTAATTGGTGGCCAGCAGACTTATTAGAGAAGATAGAGTCTGCTTCCATATCAAGGAAACAGGATGTTTTGGGTAATCTAAGGTCCTCATCCTGGAAGGCTTCTCAATTACTGTGGTCAACAGGATCTTATTCAGGGTTAATCCCTAATGGTTTCTATTCAATCATCCCGGTGAGGATTACTCTTTAGCTAAGTACTTTTTCCCCTTCTGGAGACATTTCAGTAAACCACACTACATTGATTTACAACTGTTTGCAAAAGCATGCTAATCACTTCTATTTATTGGTGTCTTTTTTCGATAAAAGAATAAGTTTCTAAATATTAGGCATCAATGGAAAAGTGATAAAACTTAGATACAGATTTCGAACTTCATAATATTTTTTGTTAGCTTTCTTCACAATTTGATCAATACAATGATTTTGTTCCTCTAAAGAAAACAGATAACAATTTAGTGAAAAATTTTCGTTGTTTCAATTCTTTATGAGTTTGGGAGTTTGGTATTTCCATTTTTGCTGCTGACCTGTGATCAATTCATGCAGGATAAAAAGTTGAAGGAGACTTTCCCAACAGTTCCATCACTAGATGACTTGCAAACTCTAGAAGCAGATGGGCTTAAGGCTGATGTAATTATTGTAGACACTGAGAGGGATAAGAAGATTTTCATGTTGAAGCAGCTTAGTGCTGCACTTGTGAAAGGGTTAAGCTCTAGCCCAGCATTAGTGATAAAGAAAATAGCAGGTTTGGTAAGTTTTTACATGTTATTTGGATAAGTAACTGTTTTCTGTCTTCCAATGTGCAATTCTTACAGTTAACAGTTTTCTGTCTTCCAACGTGCAATTCTTTGGATCTCAGTTTCATGCATTCATCACAACATCTATATATACTTTCTATGGCTACAGAACATTTACAGCTGATTTGTGTAATGGTGTTCAAACATTTCCATGGGAAATTTTGGACACCTTGCATTAACCACACCAAGGGTGTCCTTGCTGAAACGATGTTAAGAGTTACTAAGCATTGCCTTATAGTTTTCTTCATATGAACTTAGCTTACTTTTCCCATAATAGGTTTTTGACTGCTTCAAGCGACAAAATCCTGATGCCAGTCCAGCAAGAGGCTCGATTGAAGATACCCATTTCTTTGGAAATAAAGGACCACAACTTCTAGGGCAGATAAGACATGGATCATGCCGACCCCGAGCTATTCTATTTAAAGTTCTTGCAGATGCCGTTGGCCTTGAGAGTAAACTTGTAGTTGTATGTCTACTTTAAACCCCTTCTCTCTATATATATATGTGTTAAAATATAAGTTAAAAAATGCTTACAATATGTCTTTCATAGGGTCTACCTGATGACGGTGCTGTTGGATTTGTGGACTCTTACAAACATATGTCTGTGGTAGTTTCGCTAAACTCTATGGAACTGCTAGTGGATCTTATGCGATTTCCAGGCCAGTTGATTCCGTTTTCAGCTAAGGCTATCTTTATATCGCATATATCTGCTGCGGGTGAAAGTGACTCAGCTGAAAATGACTCCTGTGATTCTCCCCTTGAGCCCAACAGCCCTCTTTATGGATTGTCTGATAAAGTTGAAGCTGAAGGGTATGCTTATGTATTAAATATTTCCTCTCAGTTATAGACCTTGTCTATGTCTCCGTATAATGTAAATATCTATACTTGTTGTAGAAAAAAACACATATGGTTATTTTGCATGTTAAGTTGTTGACTTATTGAGTGTTTCACATATTTCAATGATTTAAAGGAAAAGGTCAAATACAGTTGAACTTCTATCTTGAACCTTCAAATAAATAGCAGTAACATAGGATTTTCCAAGGCAGATTAGTGATTGTCATCATGGCTTGCATTGTTGGGTAGGCTAATAGTATTCTATTCTCTAACACAAAATTCTAAATTTCTAATATAGGCAATTATAGCCATAGTAATGGGAGAAAATGAGAGTACCCTGAGAATTATTCTACCATTTTTTTTTGGAATAAAAAGTGTTCTCCATAGCTGGCAGACATAGGTACTTAGGTTCTTAAACAGCTGTTCAGTAGCTCGTAGATACATTACTGAAGTTGTTAGAGTAAATAGGAATAGTACCACATTGTGTATCCACATAAGGTGTTAGTCCTATGTACCCTATATAATCAGCCCATGAGGCCCAATGCAATATATCAAATATTTCACCAATTATATTTACCTTCATGGTATCATTCGCCTAGGTTTAGATTCTAACCCTAGCCGCCGCCGCTTCCGCACTGCGCGCCCACGGGGAGAGGTCGATCTCCGCCGGGGGCAGCGCCCCTCTTTAGGCGCCCGATCCTATTGATCCGGCTGCCGTCGTCGTCGTCGCACAGCAGATCGGGATCTCCCCTATGTCATCGCCAGGTTGCCGCCGCTGCCTTGTCCCCGGGCCCGTCGCCGGCTCTTCTTCTCTAGTCTTACCGTCTGTAACGCTCCCGCTGTGACTGCGGGGGGATGTTAGAGTAAATAGGAATAGTACCACATTGTGTATCCACATAAGGTGTTAGTCCTATGTACCCTATATAATCAGCCCATGAGGTCCAATGCAATATATCAAATATTTCACCAATTATATTTTCCTTCAGAAGTGAACCTTCACACTGGAAGCAATAGAAGCTGAGATTGTTAGTGGCATGATGGGAAGTATATACAATATATGAGCATGTTAGACAGCAAAATTATATGGATAATTTCATTGTACTATGTTATTGTCACAAGGTGTGACATTTGAAAAGCATGGCTATAGAGGAATTTACATGCTCAGATACACGAGTGACCACCTGTTAGCTGTATATATTCATACCTTTTCATCTCAGTTTTGATTATGTGCAAGATGAGAACATTTTGTCTCCATCTCAGTGCAGAATTGAATCTTCATCAAATCTGTCTGGACGATCACTGCGTAATATGATGTTGAGATCAAGGACATTTTCTGAGGGGAAATTAAGGTAACACTAATAATGATTTCATAGCTAGTTTATTGGAAAGCTTGTATATATCATCACTAGATGAAATGTTCTGCAATTTTATGGTAGTTGCGTCTATAATTTGGTTCCTTGTTCTTTACATTTGCTTATAAGGTGCTAATTCTGTAAACCAGCACGTCATGTAGCGAACCAAATATAGCAAATGCCTTTTGGAGGCGCAGCCAAAGGAGAGGAGTTGCTGAGGAACCCCGTGGTGCTAGTTCCAGGTTTCTATTCCCATTCAATTCTAACCGTTGATCACTTTAGTTCAGTTCTCTTTATCTTTTGTATAGTTGCTTAAATTTCTTATTGTATTGCTAAGATGAGGACAAAATGGTATTTAAAATTATGGTTGAAACAATTCTAGGTGCTATACATTATGATAGGTGTGCAAGATTCCTTTTGGAGGACTAACCTTTGTTCTTTTTGGTTGATCTTCAAATATTCTTATGTACCTTAATGAAGATATCATATTGCTATCATCATAACTTAGCATTAGTAGCCCCTCCAGAACTTGTGCCTTCAAACTGTTGGAAGTTTGACCCACATTATCTTCATACAACTTATGGTCGGCCATTTGAAAATGGTATTTTAAATGTGCTATGAAAATTACTTCTCGTGATACTTAGGGTTGCAAGTTTCTTTTTTTCTCTCTCAAATACACAGGATAACTGTGTATCATTGCATTAAAGAGGAAGAAAAAACTATCTACAAGACATGCAAACTCACACAACCTTACCTGTTCAGGTGTCCCACACGCCTAATATACAGAACAACTCGATCAGAACAACTAAACCAACCTTTAGGAGGCAGCTGCCTTAAGATGTTAAGGTATAATAGCCAAGGGTATTAGTGTAATCTCCTAGTCTAGTTTTTCTTTTTACCTTAACATAAGCCACTCCAAACCTTTTGAAACAACCTATGCTTCCTTCTTGAAAATTCTTCTAAGAACAACCTGAACACATGGTGCTGCACCATTAAAAACACATTCATTTCTGCTTCCAAGGTGATCAACGAGTTCACTCCACCTTTTCAGTATCCTGGAATCTAAGTATTAATCCTAAGCCACATTCACAGAATACCTCTTGACTCGTGCTGAGAGGTCTGGTAAACCAGAGTGGATTAAGAGTAAATACCAAACTTGTCCAGGAATACACAATTTGTCAAGCTATGTTGAATTATCTCATACTCTTGATCACATAAAGGGCACTGTTTTCGATGAGGCAGTCTCCTGTGGGCAATTCTATCAGAAGTCCAACATCTATTATGCGCTCAAGATTTCCATATAAGCTCCCAGGGCTTAAAATAAATAGCCCCATTGAAGAAGGCCATATAAGCCAATTTTGCTGAATACTGACCGGATTCCACAAATCTCCAGCGATTATCATCCTGTACATCTGGCTGCAGCTGCAGAATAGTGACCAAATCCCATGCACCAAGAAATTCAGAGAGGGTTGCAACAGAAAAGTCACCATCCTGAATCCATCAGTTATCCATTAGGACCTCTCACAGTACGCCTGTTCTATCTTCTCTTTCGAATTAAAGCGAAAAGATTGAGGGGCCATACCAGCGATGGATCTTCATTCAGCCAATTATCAGTCCAAAATAAGGTGGTATACCGTTACACACATTACATTAGCAACCATGGCAATTGGTCAGAATCACAGAAGGCCTTGACCGAGGCATGAACTTTGGATAGGGAAAGCAGCCCAAGGTTTGTCAGGTTGCGTTTTGGCAAGACATAGCCATTGCATGCTCAAAGTCCATCCAATGGATTTAAGATCAAACCCTCCAAGCTCTTTCAGGTGACAAACTGGCCGTGCAATCAAATAACATCCACCATTTGCCTCTTTTCTTCCCCTCCAAAAAAACTCTGGCGGATTTTGTCTCTGCCTTGATGTGCCAAGGAGGAAGGTAGATAGACCACCATTGAGATCATAACATACTTGACCTGAAACAATCTCCAGCCTGACTCATAAGATCAGCTTTCCACCCTGGCAAAAGATCGGCAATACGGTTGATGAAGTGGGTCGGCTCAAAACCCACCCATATACGCTTTTATGCAATTTCTAGTTCATTCTGTGCATGTGGCTGTAGACCAAATGAAGTGGGTCAATAAGTTGGTATGCACCGGCTCACTTGCATCCCTAACAATATTCAGAGTTGTGTTCTAGTGGTCGTGTCCGTTTCTGGAAGGACCAGAACGCCACTTCTGTCCTGTGACTTTGTTTCATGATTATAGATTTATGGTTTCCATGTTTTTCTCCATTTAGTATCTACACCTATTTTGACCTACTTGAGTAGTGACTTACATGATAGTTATGAATATTGATCATTTTATCTTTGAACCCAGAGTATCTGTGTACTTATTGGACTTCTCTTTTCATTTTCCTTTCCCTGGTGTAGTCCTGAGCATCCATTAATGAGAGCAAGGGGAAGATCTATACTTGGTGGTGAGAAGCAATCATTTCAAGAATACACAGAATCTGGAGCTGCTTCAAGGTTTGCCAATCATGCTATTTTGGGGTGTCAAGTTTTATGTTCTTGATTCTTCATTGCTTCTTGTCACTAATATGTTGTCCTGGTGTTGTAAGTTCCACTCATTTGCTCCTTCAGTCTGCTTATTTTCATTTTATTCCCTAATATCCATTGATCTAGGAAGTGTGAGTGATAATCTGTTGTCCCCCTTTCTTCTCTGCCCTGCGGTTTGCAGGAACAAGTGGTCAGCTTCAGCTGCCACTGTAGAAGTATGGCAATAGGCCATTGTGTCATCCATAGTTGGTAGAAGTACACCAGCTAGAGTAGAGGGCTGGTATAGTCATGTACTAGGGTACTTATTGGCTGATGTAAGCCATGTAGAGTAGTGATATGGAGTGGTGTAGTGACCATCCAAGTAGTGTAGAAGCAAGTACATGTATTGTGTATATATATTCTACCTATGCAATCAGGAGAGGCAGCTCATTGCCACCAACTGCAGTGTTCAGTCTTCAGCCAACGCTGAAGACAGTTGTGTGCTGTCTGTGTGTGCTGAAGTGAGCTCTGCTCATCTTCTACCTTGGGACAGGGGGGAAGGAGAGGAGAGGGAAGCAGGTGCTGCTCACCTCGGGCAAGTGCTGGGCTAACAGGAAGTGGATACAAGATTTGTTCCATCTTTACTGAGACCAACTTAGTGTTTGGGTTCGCCTTCATAGTGCAAAGATCAATTTGAAACTGCATTTCTACCCCATTCTTTTTTTATCATTATGTTAAGAAGAGAATGAGTCTAAACGACTTGTACAACTCCTAGAGGGGCAAGACCATGACAACCGAAATCACTGGGGAAAAAATGACCAACAGCTATATGGTCAAGACCATATGCTACAGAGCCCTTTGGCTCCCTGCTATACACCACAATTTGACCTCATCTCTAATATCCTACACGATGGTATTAGGCTGAGTTTCCTAAAAAATACAACCATTTCTATGCTTCCATATCCACCATGCCACTGAGACAACCAATGAGTTGAAACCCTTGCGATAGTATTTAGGATTTCTACCATATTCTTACTCCTATGGCTCTCAGTAGGTGGTGTCTGGTTTTATACCGACTACTGGATACAGGATACATGATTTGGGTTATTTGTGGCACTGTAAAGGCAAATTGCTTTGGCTTTTCTATTTTGTTAACTGGAATATGATTGAACCATGTGGCATACTCATCGTATTTCTTGCTCCAAGTAACTCAAAAAGTGTAAAATATATCCATTTTGTAGTTTATATGTCGTACGAAAATACCTGGCACTCTTAAAGTTAGAACTTAAACTAATGTTTGGATCACTCTAGGCATGTGATGTATTTCCTATATTTTAGAAATCTGAAGACTGAATTGTGTGAACTAAAAGCCTGACAAGTGTAGGGAACTTGGTTTGCAATGGTTGATGCAATAAAGTTTGAGCTATCTGGACTACATTTTGAATTTCTCTGTCAGGTTTTAATCATGGTATGGTATGGTATTAGACATGTATAGTCTAGTCCTATATATGTTGTATTTTGACATGTTGTAACCCCAGCCCATTGGCTATATATAGGGAAACACCTCACACCCTCTTGTGTGTGTGTGTGTGGGGGGGGGGGGGGGGGGGAGGCCTTTCTATAAAAAAGCCCAAGGGGGGGGGGGGGAGGAACAACCCCAAACCATAAAAAAAAAGGGAAAACATTTAAAA
>Ga0182004_10004880_pt1 | contig 10861 bp, 8 predicted proteins | sample Sormic07211540_1_FD_120479 | JGI IMG/M metagenome (GOLD analysis project Ga0182004, IMG submission 120479) | Endophyte microbial communities from Sorghum bicolor roots, Mead, Nebraska, USA - 072115-40_1 MetaG | ecosystem: Host-associated > Plants > Roots > Unclassified | place: USA: Nebraska...
ATGGACTTGGCATTTTGCATAACGGTTGGAGATCACCCGATTTTAGCCTTGCCATTTTCATTTGGGGGTTTGCAATTTGCCTAAAATACATAACTTCAAATGCATAATGGTTGGAGATGCTCTGTTCAGCCCATTTCTCTGGCCTGTTAAGAACCCTCGGCCATGCACCCAGCCCAGCCCAGCCCATTCATGGCCTTGTTTAGTTCACATGAAAAACCAAAAACTTTTCAAGTGTCACATCGAATCTTGCGACACATAGATAGAGTATTAAATATAAATAAAAATAAAAACTAATTATACAATTTATCTGTAAATCACGAGATGAATATTTTAAGCCTAGTTAGTTCATAATTGGATAATATTTATTAAATAAAAACAAAAATGCTATAATACTCCAACTCATAAAATTTTGGAAACTAAGGCCTTGTTTAGATGCACTCAAAAACCCAAAACTTTACAAGATTTCCATCACATCGAATCTTACGGCACTTGCATGAAACATTAAATATAGATAAAAAGATAACTAATTGCAGTATTGCACAGTTTACCTGTAAATTACGAGATGAATCTTTTAAATCTAGTTACTCTGTGATTGGACAATGTTTGTCAAATAAAAAACAAAAAAAATACAGTGTCAAAATCTAAAAGGTTTTTTTAATCTAAACAAGGCCAAAGAAAAAGACCTTTCTTCGGGTTGCCGCTCTTCTTTTCGCTCTTCCCGCGAAAACCTAATTCCACCGCCCAAAAATCCCCACGAAAACCGATTCCGCTTCCGCTTCCGCACCCACCCACCTCCTCTCCTCATCCCTCTCCCCTCCGACCTCTCGTCTCCCATCCGGTTGCCGAGCGAGCGAGCGTGAGAGAGAAAGAGGGGCCATGGCGCCGCTATCGTGGCGGCACCACACCCTGCTGCAGGCGCTGCTCACGCGGGGCCCGCTCTCGGACCGCGACTTCCGCGCCGTCTTCGCCGCCGTCTCCGGCAAGAAACCCGGTACGCCATTCGCATGCTCCTCCACGGGCCACGGCCATCTGTGATGTGTCTTATTATAATTTATATCTCAGCTCGCGGCGGCCCAGCTGCTCGACGAAATGCTCCTCTAGCAGGTTAATTAACCCGACTGTTTTGCCCAACTGCTTTTCCCTTTGGAACGTGGTCGTATGCATCTTTAGTTAGGCGTCTAATTGGTCGGTTTTGATGGAATCTGAGTACGAGCGTGGTTGGCTGTATGCTGTATCCTAGTTTTGTGGCGCCCTTTGCTGCCTGCTGTTCACGACTCTGATCCTGCTGTTATTGTTCTTGATTACTTCCTCTCTTTTTTTTAGTACTGATTGATGTGCATGTGTACTCTAGAATCTGTCATTCGCTTCATACTCACATCATCTGTCATTTGACTGTCAAATGATAACTATAGATGACATGGACCCAAAGTTATCTTGCCTTGAAAAGATAATTCTCATTCAGAGTTATTTTGCATTTTGGATGAGTTCTGGTACTCTAGTTGATTGGCTCAACTGTATATATGTAGGAGTAGGACAGGTTATGCAAGTGGGCTTTACTGAGTTTTAGGGGATTGAAACTACCTGAATTTGGTTTTGCCCAAGCTTCTTTTCTGCGGTAACTTATTTTACATCCCATGGCTTGCAGCTACCCATCAGCAGCTGTTCAATGATACACTTCTCAAGCTCAACAAGGAGTTAGCATACCTGCAGTTTGAGTTGCGAGCATGCATGAACCAGTATGATGGAGTGGTGTACTATGGAGTAGTAAATAACATTGTCGATGACGAATCAAAGCTCGGAACAAAGTATTCTGTGCCACAAGTTGCATACTACAAAGGGCTGGTATGTGATAGCTTGCTTTGTATAGTTCAATTCAATCTGTCACTATGTATGCTGTGTCTACTTTCATATATGCTCATGTAACTGTACCATCAATGTTTCTTGTGGCAGTTAGAAGCATTTATTCAGGAAGCTGGAAATGATGGGAGCATAACCAGTATTGATGCTCTCCATGTGCGGCTTGACAACCAGGTTTGTTGCATTCTGGGCACATGATTCATAGGTTTTCATGTATTGATTCACCACACATGGTCTTATATCAGCCTATGCTAAGTGGGCCTTGAAATAATTATACTTCACAAGCAATTAGCTAAGGCTACAATAGTTTCACATAATTACAGCATGTCATGCACTTGTTGGTGCTCTTTGTGGCATGCATGGTATGGGAGCACTATGCCTACTGACTGCCAATCTTGATTGCGATGTGTGTATCATGAGTTGCTGACTGCTCTGTTCCCAGGTCATAATTTTAGATGGAGGTTCACATGACAGCCAATCTCGCCTTCCATCTTGCATTACGGACTTCAAACTGAGCCAGAAAGAGAAAACTATTGATGAACTGGTATGGGATCGATGGCTATCATACACCTCCACAGGCAAGATTGGTCTAGGCATCAGATCATTTCTTGATCTTCGAGGCTGGTTCCGTGCGAATGATATCCCATTGTGCGTTGTCTGCAATGAAGCTTGTATCAAGGTACTGATATGCAATGGTTATGTGGGTTTCACTAGCCTTGTTCCTGTTTCCAATTCACTGTAACCTCTTCATGTTGGCATGATTATTGTCTATGTTCATAACAGGCTACAAGTTGCCCTAATGAGGGATGCAACATAAGAATTCATGAGTACTGTTTGAAGAAGAAATTCTCCCAGCGAAAGGTAGATGCCTAGTTATTTGTCCACACAGTTACACTCATGTTCATTTTGAAGCCAATGTTTGCTATGTTGTTCGCATATGTAGGCTTCAAGAGCCTGTCCTGGCTGTGGCACTGAATGGCCCCGTCAGGAAGGCGAAGTCGATGGTGACGATGATGCAAACGAGCCTGGTGAAGATGGAACTGCATCAGCCAACCGTTCTTTGAGGAAGAGACGCAAGGGAGTGAAAGCTGAACTGGTGGAGGATCGTTCTTCGAGGAAGAGACGCAAGGGAGTGAAAGCTGAACTGGTGGAAGATATTCACAATGCAGGGCCATTAACGGCGGCGGTTCCTAGGAGGTCGAGGAGCATGAGAAGAGTGAAAGCCGAAGCAGTCGAAGCCACTCAAGAGGTGTTGTCTGCAGGGCCTTCCAAGGCGGCCAGAGCTTCCAAAGGAAGGAAGAAGTGAATGGTGCGGGCTCATGGATGATAGGTAGTGAGATTGCAGGCTCTCTTTTGTCGTGTACATACGGTTGATGGTTGCACCTGGTGGTAGTAGATGGTCCTTTTGGGTGTGGTGAGGGAAGGCTGCTGCCTTCTAGTTGTTGTGGCCTAATATGTATAGCCTCTACAAACTCGTAGAGCTTATTTTCTGTCATCTGACAGTAACAGATCAACCTAGACTGGTAGAACCAATCCTGTGCTGGTACTTGTTTGGAATTAGTGACCATATTAGAGCACTGAAAAGCTTGAGCAAGGGATTATCTTGTCGCTTGTTAGTTCTAGATTCAGTCATGCTGTTCTGATCTTCTGTGTTGCCTGCTTCTTTGTTCTTCAGATACATGGTAAAAAAACTGTGTGACGACACTATACGGTTTTCTGGCCGTATAGGCTGCCATCTTTTTTCGTCAGTGCAGCTGTAGAAAGTCAATTATTATTGCTCTGAAAACGCGAGCAAAACCAAAGCAGCATGACACGACTCGGCGACAAGTTGCTGGAAAACGAAAGCTAAAACAAGCACTACTACACCTACGGAGCTGTCTGACATCGGGAGACAGTACTAGTACACATTTTAACAACTACCAACGTCATCAATGGTGACTTTGAGCCTTGTTTAGTTGGGGAACTTTTTTGGTCTTTTTTGGTACGGTAACACTTTTGTTTGTATTTGGTAACTATTGTCCAATCATAGACTAATTAGGCTTAAAAGATTTATCTCGTAAATTACAGGTAAACTACGCAATTAATTATTTTTATCTATATTTAACGTTCCATGTATGTGCCGCAAGATTCGAAGTGACGGACTAGAAAAATTTTGGTAACTAAACCAGACCTTAGCTGAAATTTTTCTCCGGCATCAGATTCGCAGAAGCTCTAGTAACACCGCCACCGACTATTTACTTTACGATTGTAGTATATAATAATAGTAGCATAAAAATATTATGCTCACAATATTCACATTATTATATTCTCATATGAAAACTATTTTTTTATCGAAAATGATATTTCTTTCGTTCCAAATTTATAAGATATTTTGACTTTTATCAATATATATAGTTTTTGCTATATACTTAGATACACATTATGTCCAGATACATAGGTATCTATAAAAAGCTAAAATATTTTATAATTTAGAATGGAAGGAGTATATATATTTTTCTAGATGTTGGTAGTTAGAATTTAAGAAGTTTGGTTCAAGTTAATGTTAGATGGACTTATGCTTTTTACAAGGAAGTCTATGTGAAACCAATCCTAGGTACTCGTGTCTGGGAGTTGAGAACATATTTGAGCTCGAGCAAGGAATCAGAGCACGTTGCTTGTTGACGTCGTAGTATCATAAATTAGTGGCTTTCAGAACATGTTGAAGTTACGTGTTGATCTTTTTCACTCGTTTGCTTTTGCTTCGTTGTTACTCTTCCTAGCTTTCAGAAATTACTGGCTTCCCAACTCCCTGATCAAGGCCAGGCATGTCTAGCTCAATGGATCAGTCATCTCGAATACCCAGAAAGTTGTGTATCGTTGTATTAAAAAAATTAAGCCCTTACAAAACATCACATACACCCAAAAAATATTTAAAAAAATGAACTTATAAATCGCCTTTTGCGCCAAGAAAAGATAAGGATACGATTGCAACCCTAAAATCACTCTCTACTTAGGCCTTGTTTAGTTCGCAAAAATTTTCAAGATTTCTCGTCACATCGAATCTTACGGCACATGCATGAAGTATTAAATATAGATAAAAAAGATAGCTAATTGTATAGTTTACCTATAATTTACGAGACGAATCTTTTGAGCCTAGTTAGTCTATAATTAAATAATAATTGTCAAATAAAGCCGAAAGTGCTACAGTAGCAAAACCCAAAAAATTTCACGAACTAAACAAGGCCTAGGCGAAAAGGTAAGATCTACTTGTAGCCCTTGACAACCTCTACAGCTGAATTTCCTCGCTAGCAAGCAATAAGGCTCTAGACAAAAAAAGGTACTCTCTTCATTCTAAATTATAAGACATTACAAGAATTTTAAAAACATGATGTTTTCTAACTTCTAAAAAAAATATTTGGGGAATAAAAACAGCCATCTTCGAGAGTTCCTAATATTCCGCTTCAAAAAAAAAATCAAAATCTGATCAGTCTCAGGAGTTGATATTTTGCATCAAGAATTCTAAATTTCTTTCCTATATCCATTTAAATTCTAATTTTCTTTCCTATATCCATTTAAATCCTCCCATCAGATCTTTCTCTCTTGTAATTTTCTCATATGGAACTATGTATTTTCTCCTTTTCCTTTCTCACGTAGAGACCACGAGAGAAAATCATGACGCAAAAGAAGAGCGTGCTCAAGAGGGCGGATACGCGGACGACCCGTTCACTTAACTTTACGTGAGTCTTTTTTCCCAAGTGCTAAAAGATTTAGGAGGTCAGTTTAGAAGTTGTTAGGGATAGATTTTTTCCATTCTTCCAAAAAAACAAAGATAGAAAAGGATTATTAGGTACTCTTAAATATGCTCTTACTATCTTCCCAATGGACTAAGCAGAACACATACACAATTTAATCATTTAACATCCCAAAATATTTAAATTGTTGGTGCATTGTCATTGTGGTTCGAATCAAATGGACCTCTGTTCGCGATTGGTATGAGCAATCACCCTAGGATTGAATAATGACATCTGACTTGGTTATTGTGAAATGAAATGGAGAACAACTGCTTGCTTAATTTGTTGATCCCTGGAGTTACTTGCTTGACGTGCTCTGCTTATATTTGCTGATGCAACTAAAGCTAGCTAGAGCCAGCTAGTTGCGCTACAAGAAAAAAAAAACCCCAGCGATATGCCTGCCCTCAAATCAAATACTGTTCCGTTTCCATTCACATAAAACTGTTTATTCCATTTTGTTACTAGGATTAGATTTTTTTTTTTGCCGACAATTACTCCTTTTCTGGGACAGAACAGACAATATAATACCCTATTAATGTCATTTATGTGATATAAAACCATATAAAAACAGGTATTTTTAATAAATCTCTGATGATTATTTTTGTGTCACAAACTATGTATAGTATGGTTTATTTTTTTTAGTAGAGAAATTAAAATGCATCATTCAGGTGTTGCACTAATTTTTTTTCTTTGATTGACAGACAGGTTTAACAATCCAAGATGACGCAGTGCAGAGACGGTAGCAAAAGTCCAGTTTGGGCTAAATCAGTAGGTGACGTGAGGAAGATGGGTACATGTATGAAAACGCTCCTTTTGTTGAATGGTTCATCGCTCACGTCGCGCCAGCTGATTTTTGAGCCCTAAATGCTAAGATACAGACTAACATTTCCTAAATAAATGAAGAAAAAAGGACAAAGTTTGGAGGAAGTAGATATAAACTAATATTTTTCTAAAAAGTTGTAATTAAAAAAAAGGAAAAGCTAAATCTCACCTTAGAATTCGAGAGCAAACGGGCACCTAGATTTTAGCGCATTTTATTATGCTAGTATAGGACTATAGGGCCAGGAATACTCATGTGCTTTACAACCTCATCAGGCAAGTTTTTCAATAGTGTTTCATTAGAGTTTCATAGACATTAAATATGTTGATGTGACACTGTATTAATAAAGAGGAAAATGATAAGAGTTTCATGAGAGTAGATAGAGTTTTACAGGAATAAAACTCTTCTACACCATTTCTAAAATATAGATGCATTGGAAACCGAGTCATAAAAACCTCAATGAGGATGACCTAACATTTCCTTTGCTTATATACCTTAGTTGTCATAATAAAAACATTTGAAACATAATTCTATTGATGCATATATTATGGAATATGGAGGGGGAGAGAGAGAGACTAATCCCTGGTCAAATTTTACCAACATTTGAATTTTTCTCTCTAAATCTTAATACGCTATAAATTTTGGAATATGTGTGTGTTGAAGGGGGGTGTACTGCATCCATTGTAAATTGTTAGTCATTTTGGCTTTTCTATATAAATCGACTTCTTGATATGTCTTAAATCAAACTTTTTAGGTTTAAACTAGAAAACGACGCTACTATTTATGGCACCAAATTAGTATCATTATATTAGATACAACATGAAATATTTTTCACATTGTGCTTACCTGGTCTCATAATTTTTTGTGTTCTTTTCTATAAATTCAGCCAAAACTAAAAATTTGACTTGAAGACAACTCTAAAGAGTTACTGTATTTTAAGATAGGGAGAGTAGTTTTTACTTTGTATATGTATATACACACATAACATATATAGAAAAAACGATTATGTATCGAAACCCTAAAACAATGAAAAGTTTAGAACGGAAGGGAGTAACATTTAGTTCGCAAAAATTTTTAGATTTCGACACTGTAGCATTTTCTTTTTTATTTGATAAACATTGTCCGATTATGGAGTAACTAGTCTTAAAAGATTCGTCTCGTGATTTACAGATAAACTGTTCAATTAGTTTTTGTTTTCATATACATTTAATGCACCATGTATGTGCCGCAAGATTCGATGTGATATGAAATCTTGAAAATTTTTGGGACTAAACAAAGCCTCATTTGTGACACAAGAACTGTTGCCAAGCAACAGGTTGCTGCCTATGCGACAACCCAGCACAGTGCCACGGATACATGGACAAACAGCCGCTCGACCACTACTGTGTCTTGGTTATCACATATATCATATACTACTTTTCTTACATAGAAATAATATCATTTGCACCCAACTTTGCAATATATAAAACGCAAAGCTCATACAAAAGATATATATATTTTTTCTTTTGAAAACACACAATAAAACGCCGAGCAAGACGCGACGACTTGGCAATAAGTTGGTGGCAGCACAAGCAGGATGTACTACGAGCTGACTGACTTTGGCTAATTGTATGTATGTACTAACAGAGTGCAGAAATGCACCGCCGGTTCTGCATCTGCACTACCGGTTCATTGAACAGACAGTTACATCAACAGTGACTCAACTGAAATTTTTTCTTCATCTTCACACCTTGTTCATTTGGCTGATAAGTCATAACAGAAAATACTATTAGCTGATTGTTGTTAGAGAAAAAACACTGCTGGATGACTGACATATTCGGTCGATAAGCTCGACAGCCCTTGGGACACAATCAGTGAAATGCTCCGGTTATTCCCTCTTCTTTTGTACAATATAATACAGCCAAAAAAAAGTATAGAAGAAGTTACAATATAATACTACTCCACTGAATTACTGTATGCATTAACATGAAATCCAAATTAAATACACCCAAAAATTCCCTATAAATCAATTTATCTTCACAGGCAAGTAACTACAGTAGTAGTAATTTAGTAAATACTCTAGCAGTAAACAGTAACAACCTTGCTCAATGCCAGTAAGTGCAGCAGAAGCAGTAACTGATCACTAGCCGTGTTGGATCGTGTCCAGCCGGCGTCGTCAACCTCAACCCATGTCTCCACGACAGCCGGCGAGCGGCGGCGGCGACGACCACCACTGAAATCACCACCACCACCAGAGTGGCCTGACCTTGACCTTGCACCCTCTATTAACAGCGACGGCGTCGCCGTCGAGCCTATCAACAGCCACATCACACCTTGCCCTGACGTCGACGGTCCATGTCCGGAGCACGCCGCCGAACCGGAGCCTGACGTGGAGCGTGGCCTCCACCTGCAGCGGCACGGCGCCGGCGGCCTGCTCGGTGGCGATCCGCTTCGCCTGGTCCTCCGTGAGCCGCACGCCGTTGCCCGTCATGGACACCGCGAACGCCGTCACGTTCCTCGGCGGCTGCCGGAACGCCGGCCACGCGCCCGCCGCGAGCCTCGCGCCGCTGCCGCCGGAGTCGTAGGACACCGCGACCTCCCCGCCGCCGCGGTACTCGATGCCGACCTTCTTGTTCCGCGCGTTGTCCGCGCGCACGACGGCGTCGAGCCGCGGGGACAGGGAGGAGGAGAGGGAGGTGGTGTTGAGGCCGTGGATGGAGAGGGACGCGACGGAGAAAGACGGCGCGCGCGGGCGGTAGATGAGGTAGACGGCGCCGACGAACGCGGCGGCGAGGGCGACGAGCAGGAGGACGATGGCGATGGCGCAGCAGCAGGCGCGGCGCAGCGCGCGGCGCCGCGCCGGGCGGGAGGAGAGCTTCTTGTACCGGCGCGCGCGGTCTGGCGGTGGGACGCGGAGCACCTGGTCCTTGGGGACTTGCACGATGTAGGTCCCCGGTGGGGGCGCCGCCGGGCGGGCGAAGGACGGGTGCTGCTGTAGTGGGGTTGTGTCCGTCGTCGGCGCCGGCGGCGGGGGCACCGCGCCGGCGGCACCGGCGTGCTGGTCGTGTGGCTGCTGCTGATGAGGTGGGGAGGAGGAGGAGATCAGCGCCGGTGGTGGAGGTGGAGGAGGCGCCGGGTGGACGCGGTCGGCCATGGTACGGCGGTAGTGGAAGTGGAACGGGAGGAAGGGCCGCCGGTGATGCGGCGGTGAAGGTACGGTGGAGGTGCAGCAGGGTGGTTGTGAGCTCTCTCTCCTCTCGCTGACTGAGCTGAGCCGAGCTAGGCGAAAATGGCGTGGGAGTGAACGTTGCGCTCGTCGTTTTATGGAGGCGTGAGGGCGATCGAGCAATGGAGGCCGCGTCCGACGACGACGACGAGGAAGAAGAAAAGAAGGCAGGAAGAAAGAAAAGGACACGAGGGAAACGGTCATCTCACGCTCTTCATACTTCACGGCTTTTTTATTAAAATTAAATTAATATATATAAATAAAGTGTGGTGGACTATTCTGTACTATATTAATATATGTGCATATAAATCTTGAGACCAGGTGCTATGATATTATCTTCTTGTCAATTTTGTATGCAGGGAGTTGTTGTGATTTGATCATGACAGGGTTTTATTAGAATAAGGAAGTTGGGAGCTCGAGGGCAGAAACAATGGAAGCCAGCAGGATATATTGATGAGGCAGAGAGAAGAGAAGGTTCCACTCTGCCGTTCCTCCTCATTTCTTTTTATTTTATATATAAATAAAATACGGTAGACGACCTCGTTTCTCTATTGTGAAACATGCTTACATGCATGCCTACGTACTACTCTCTGTTTTTTTTACAAATACTACTCTCTGCCTGTCTGAGTTGTCTCCTCCTAACACTCGTTTTTTTCCCAGTAAAATAAAATAAAATAAAAATAAAATTATCAGCATATATTTTATCCCCGACGAATGCATGCTAGAGGTGGGCAGACCAGACCCATGTTAGGTTTTACGCTTGCTATATGCTAACTGATGCGTGTCACAGTGTGCAAATACGTCCGTGATCACCTTGTTTGCTTGAACTTATCAGCCCGAATATGTCAGCTATTCAGCAGTATTTTTCTCTCATAATAGATCAGTTAACGGTATTTTTTATCATAGCCAGTGTCTATTTGTTTTGGTCGTCTGAGACGGCCGGTGGTGTATGTACGTACGCGTGCGGGCTTTCCTTCAATTCGGGAGGCATCTTTTCTATTCACACCCACCAGCCAGATGAGAATGAAAAATTCAGAGAAACAATAAGGCCTTGTTTAGTTCCAAAATATTTGGCAAAATAAGTAATGTAGCAATTTCGTTTGTATTTGACAAATATTGTTCAATCATGGACTAACTAGGCTCAAAAGATTCGTCTCGTCAATTCCGACTAAACTGTGCAATTAGTTTTTATTTTTATCTATATTTAAT
>Ga0182004_10004881_pt1 | contig 10861 bp, 4 predicted proteins | sample Sormic07211540_1_FD_120479 | JGI IMG/M metagenome (GOLD analysis project Ga0182004, IMG submission 120479) | Endophyte microbial communities from Sorghum bicolor roots, Mead, Nebraska, USA - 072115-40_1 MetaG | ecosystem: Host-associated > Plants > Roots > Unclassified | place: USA: Nebraska...
ACGAAAATAAAAACTAATTGCACAGTTTGGTCGAAATTGACGAGACGAATCTTTTCAGTCTAGTTAGTCCATGATTGGACAATATTTGTCAAATACAAACGAAAGTGCTACAGTGTCCATTTCCCAAAATTTTTCGGAACTAAACAAGGCCTAAAAAGAAGCATGGCTTAATGGACTGTCAACGCTGTCGACAACGAACGGGAGGTTTGATCTCACATTTTGACCCGACAATTATGCCGTTCCTCTGTTGTGTTGTTTCTACGGGAGTCCTAGTAATTTCAGTTGTGGTTTTCTTCGAGTGTGCGTCACTGTCAGTCAGTCACTAGCGCTCTACTACACGCTTGGACATTTTCCAAGCTCCATCTATGGACTATTGGTAGCCTCACTTCTACCAGTATACAATTTTCTTCTCTGTCTCGCCCGGTCCCGGTCTCCTCCCCTGCCTGTTCTACCACTACCAGTCCTCCCACATCCTTCCTCCCCCTCTTGCCAAGACCAAGATTCACGCGAAATAAACCTTACAATTGCAGAGGAGAAGAGAAGACGCCATGGCACATGCGAGAAGGTGGAGCTGCGGTTGGCTGCCTTGATGACTAGCTAGCTGCCTCTCCGTCTGCCATCGGCCATCTCCATCGGAGAAACACAAAGGATTAAACGAATCAGAGGAGCCAGACGCCCCCCCGAATCGCCGGAAAAGATCAAGATGCGGCCTTTGCGGCGAAGCTCCGGGGATCTTGCGGCCTTCGGCTGCTGCCTCTTCCTCCTCCTCCCGCTGCTGTCCCGCGGCGCCGACATGCCGGTGGGTTCGACCCTGTCGCCGGGCAACTCGGCGACGTGGACGTCGCCCAACAGCACCTTCTCGCTCGGCTTCACGGCGTCCGCGTCCTCCCCGTCGCTCTTCGTCGCCGCCATCTCCTACGCCGGCGGAGTGCCCGTCTGGTCCGCGGGCGATGGCGCCGCCGTTGACTCGAGGGGCTCGCTCCGCCTCTCGTCCAACGGCGACCTCCAGCTCGTCAACGGCTCCGGTACCGTGCTCTGGTCGACCAACACGGGGGGTCAGAACGTGTCCGCCGCGGCCGTCCAGGAGAGCGGCAACCTCGTGCTCAAGGACTCCCGCGGCGCCACGCTGTGGCAGTCGTTCGACCACCCCACCGACACGGTGGTGATGTCGCAGAACTTCACCTCCGGGATGAACCTCACCTCGGGCTCCTACGTCTTCTCCGTCGACAAGGCCACGGGCAACCTCACGCTCCGGTGGACCAGCGCCGCCACCACCGTCACCTACTTCAACAAGGGGTACAACACCTCCTTCACGGGGAACAAGACGCTGACCTCGCCCACGCTCACGATGCAGACCAACGGCATCGTCTCCCTCACCGACGGCACCCTCACCTCCCCCGTCGTCGTCGCCTACAGCAGCAACTACGGCGAGAGCGGCGACATGATGCGGTTCGTCCGCCTCGACGCGGACGGCAACTTCCGCGCCTACAGCGCCGCCCGGGGCAGCAACACCGCCACGGAGCAGTGGTCGGCGGTGGCGGACCAGTGCCAGGTGTTCGGCTACTGCGGCAACATGGGCGTGTGCAGCTACAACGGCACGGCGCCGGTGTGCGGGTGCCCGTCGCAGAACTTCCAGCTCACCGACGCTTCCAAGCCGCGCGGCGGGTGCACGCGCAAGGCCGACCTCGCCAGCTGCCCCGGCAACTCCACCATGCTCCAGCTCGACAACACGCAGTTCCTCACCTACCCGCCGGAGATCACCACGGAGCAGTTCTTCGTCGGAATCACCGCCTGCCGCCTCAACTGCCTCTCGGGAAGCTCCTGCGTCGCGTCCACCGCGCTCTCCGACGGCTCGGGCCTCTGCTTCCTCAAGGTCTCCAACTTCGTGAGCGGCTACCAGTCGGCCGCGCTGCCCAGCACGTCTTTCGTCAAGGTCTGCTACCCGCCGCAGCCCAACCCGGTCCCGGGCAGCACCACAGGCGCGCCGTCGCGGGGCGGCCCCGGCGTCCGCGCCTGGGTCGTCGCGGTCGTGGTCCTGGCCGTGGTCTCCGGTCTGGTGCTCTGCGAGTGGGCGCTCTGGTGGTTCTTCTGCCGGCACAGCCCCAAGTTCGGTCCGGCGTCGGCGCAGTACGCGCTGCTGGAGTACGCGTCGGGCGCGCCGGTGCAGTTCTCGTACCGCGAGATGCAGCGGTCCACCAAGGGGTTCAAGGAGAAGCTGGGCGCCGGCGGGTTCGGCGCCGTGTACCGCGGCGTGCTGGCGAACCGGACGGTGGTGGCGGTGAAGCAGCTGGAGGGGATCGAGCAGGGGGAGAAGCAGTTCCGGATGGAGGTGGCCACCATCAGCAGCACGCACCACCTCAACCTGGTCCGCCTCATCGGCTTCTGCTCCGAGGGCCGGCACCGGCTGCTGGTGTACGAGTTCATGAAGAACGGGTCGCTGGACGCGTTCCTCTTCGGCGGCGGCCGCGACGCGCCGCCGCCGGGCGGGAAGATGCCGTGGCCGACGCGGTTCGCGGTGGCCGTCGGCACGGCACGGGGCATCACGTACCTGCACGAGGAGTGCCGCGACTGCATCGTGCACTGCGACATCAAGCCCGAGAACATCCTCCTGGACGAGCACTTCAACGCCAAGGTGTCCGACTTCGGGCTGGCCAAGCTGGTGAACCCCAAGGACCACCGCCACCGGACGCTCACCAGCGTGCGCGGCACCAGGGGTTACCTGGCGCCGGAGTGGCTCGCCAACCTGCCGATCACGGCCAAGTCCGACGTGTACAGCTACGGGATGGTGCTGCTGGAGACCGTCAGTGGCCGCCGCAACTTCGACGTGTCGGAGGAGACCGGCAGGAAGAAGTTCTCGGTGTGGGCGTACGAGGAGTACGAGAGGGGAAACCTCGCCGGCATCGTCGACAGGAGGCTCCCCGCGGAGGACCTCGACATGGCGCAGGTGGAGCGCGCTGTGCAGGTGAGCTTCTGGTGCATCCAGGAGCAGCCGGCGCAGCGCCCGTCCATGGGGAAGGTGGTGCAGATGCTGGAAGGGGTCATGGAGCTGGAGAGGCCGCCGCCCCCGAAGTCGTCCGACAGTTTTCTGAGCACCACCACGGCCACCAGTGCCGTCAGCTCCAGCATGGTCTCGACGGTCGTCTCGTCGGGGGCTCCGGTCGCGCCCGCGCCATCGCCCACCCTGGAGCAGGAGATGGCGCTGGGCCGCTCCGAGTCGGCCAGGAACCGTGAGCGCGTGTCGCGGCAGCTGCTGTCGCCGCAGCCGTACATGACGATGTGAAAAGGCGCGTGTGCGTCATCCTCATCCGATCCATGGCAGAGATCATCATCATCCGGCGAACTGGATAGCAAAGCAAAATGATCACACGCAGGCATCCATTCCCAGGAAGAGGAAAATGTACAGATTTGTAGAGCGGTTAGGGAATCGACGATATGATTTGCTCTAAGCTCTGGCTGGCGAACCTTGGCGGCAGAACAAACTGATCTTTCACTGGTACTGTGGCTTCCATATGGCAATACTATGTAATTGTAAGCTTCAAATTCAGATCGAGCTTGATGTTGAGCAATGCAATTTGTACAAAATAACCGGCATATTTTAGTATGGACTGTTTGTTTCAAAAACTGATGCAGTAGTTTTTTTAATAACAATTTTGTTTACCTCATCAAGGGAAGTTCAGAGCAGCTCTTGAGGCAAATAGATTGTATCATAAATAAATTCATAATAATAATGCGGAGCTGTTAGAGAGTTTGACTATCAGTACTGAATATTGTTGCACTTCTCCTTTTTGTTTTTCTAGAGAAAAACTGTTTTGGGTCTCCTGTGTTTCTCGTCTCATCAGTCACTACTCACCAGTCGCCACACTGCCAGGGGATCATTCAGCGAAACATCTCGGTCAGCTTCTGTGCGGTTCAATGCTAGGGGGATCAAGATGCATCTTGCGCCAAGTTGTCAAAGCAAGTGGCTTGGCCTGGCCACTTGCTTTTCAGATCGAACCCTAATTCAGGGCTACGATCTGATTGGAACGTACTGCAAACTGCCAAGCCATTGGCCAAAGACCAATAGAGTACGCTGGCGTGTTTAATTCAGATTCAGATAGGGAAAGAGTAGGTCTGGTGCATTTGCCATTTGGTAATTTCAGAGTCCTTGCTCTGCGCACGTGCTCTGAGAAATGTTGTCTCGCCCAACAAACAAACAGGAATGTTCATTTCGCCACCCAGGTTTCTAACTTATAAATTAAAGTTAACTTAAATGACAGAAATGGTTCCATAGTGTAGTGGTTAGCACTCCAGACTTTGAATCTGGCGACCTGGGTTCGAATCCCGGTGGGACCTTTTAATTTCCCATTAATTTTTTTTTGGTCTTTAAAATTCACGTTCTGATTAGCTGGTTTCTCATACAGACCCGCCATGCTACTAGCCAAATTAGCACCAAAAAAAATTGACACATTAAGACCAATGTAATGTAATGTAAAACGTGCCGACTGAAACTGCTACTGGATGGTAACCTTCTCTTTTCCGTGTCAAAACAAAAGGGCCAGGTCAACTTACATCATCACTAACAAAGTAGGCGACCAAACTGTGAAGTGTCAACACCACAGTTTAACCCAGCGATGACCACCTGCTTTGAAAGGCAAGGCTGACTCAAACACGAAATTGCACACCCGTTCTGCGTTTAGTGGCTAGACTTTGTCAAATCCACGGATCAATTTGACCGCAACAAAGCTGTTAGTATTGTCAACAGTTCTAGATACGCAGTAGCCAAGAGTCGTGATTACTGACACAAGAAAACCTGTTGCCTGCTGGTGGCTTGCCTTCAGGGTTGGCCGGTGTATCGCACTTTTCTGTACACAATTTGCGGGGTCTTTTGTCGGAATGCTTCCAGATCACCTCCGAAGAAGGGAAAGAGTTGAGCTAATAATGAGAGACCATATCTTTTGTTCAAAGCTAATCTAGTATTCCACCCAGTTGACATCCAAATCCTTCAGCTTCAGGAGCCATTTCTGGGCATCTGGGGAAACATTGCCTTTATCAGGTTTCACCCCGTGCTTCTTTGTCATCTCAGATGGGGATTCAGACCGGCTCTCGTCATCCAAGTCGCCTTGCCTTCTAGGACGTCTTAGTTTAAGAGAGAGAAGGCGTGAAACCTCCTGCACCCCACCCCATTTTTCCAATGCCCGAGCAATGTCGTAACGACCTACCAACAGAGCATGAAAATCATTTCAAAAGCCAGACAAGGAAACTTCATGACACGACACCAATCTAACTTGCACATCTAACCTGACAACAGGAGCCAATTTTCTGTTTTTCATGTAATGATGGTATAAAGCTAAAGACATTTGTGCTAAAATGGATAAAACAGCAGCATGAAAGTGCCACAATACTTTTTTTTTAAAAAAAAAATCAACAATGGGCTACAGATAATACCTGCCCTCTCAAAAGATTTTCTACTTGGCATATAAGAAGGATCCATCCCCCAACTTTTCTGGAACCGGCTGATCTGTATATAGTGATCAGATGCTGATGTCAGAAGTTGAAGAAAAATGTTGAATACAGCATATGACGTTATAAAATTCAATGGATATAGTCACCGAGTGCTAGCTTTCATTCATACTAGAAATATAAGGGGACAGTTTTAACTCTGTTTGCAATATATGGTGCAAAACTATTCAAAGAGTAAAAACATGGTTATACCTGTATTCTTGTGCTAGAATGGATATCTGATAAGCACAGAGGAGGGAGCTAAAGATATATAGTGTTACCTCTTCTTGCAAGTTCTCCAGATTATCCCAATAGCCTCTTGGTTTTCGATTTTTGTAAGAAAGAGAAAGGTTCATTATGCTGGCAATCTTCCGGAACCCACCCATTCGTGTTATTGCCTTCTCGATATCCACCCTTCCATGAGACCGGAGATGCTTTCTCTTAGGCATGAAACCATACTGACCATATTCTGCAATGAAATTCTCAAGCTCTGATTTTAGGACCTCAATGTCCTTTTGCAACCCTGGGACTTTTGGTCTCTGCTTCATGGTACTGGATGAGCAAGACACAGATGCTTGCTCAGATTGCCTGCTTTCAGCATGATAAGCATCTGGGTCTATGGACACATCAGAATGAGCTGTGGAGTTGCTACCCTTGGCTCCAGCCTTTTCAATATAATCACGGATTGCACACAAGTTTGATGGAAGATCTTCATATATGACCTGTAACAGATTGATGAAAATGAACAGTCTGCTTTACTATCTCTAAAGACATTAAACTTTATCAAAGCATTCAGCTGAAATAATCATCAAGGCACCACATATAATTAATCCAAGTAAGAGCACAAAAAAATCAGCCTATTGTCAAAAGCAAGTAAAAAATGTCAGAAACCATGATAAAAACTTTTGGTGTCCTAACTGCTACAGAATGTAGTCACCTGGAATTTGAAGAGCTGAAGATACAACATGACTTGTAAAACAAATGCTGTTAAAATAGCTTCAAGTTTTTAATTTGAATATTTGAGAAGCGTAAGCCACCAAGAAAATGGAAAACCGATCCCTATTAGGTTCTTTAGAGATAATTAAGTTTAAACCAACCAAATACGAAAATTTAACTATACTAAGCTTATACCATTTGAGAAGGCATGAAGTATATACCCATTACCATGCAAAGCACTTTACAGTGTGCACATAAAAGCCTACTTTAACCATCTTAAGCTAACAAGTGAAATGTTATATGAATTAAAGAAAATGCATATGTGGCTTACCTCTTCAAGGATAGACTCAGAGAGAAAGGTGTCCCTATGCATCTTAGTCTCAACCATGTACTTCAACAGGGTGTGCTGATCCCCAAGTTGTTCTAAGCGCCATTTCCCTTTAAACGAGTAAAAATCACCCTCAACTTGTTCAAACCTGATCTCTTGCTCAAATTTTTCACGAAGATCCATAACAACACGGGCATGAAGGACCATATACAGCAGGCCTTTGCAACCCTCCTAGAAAAACGATTGCAAAAGATATAATGCTTGAAAAAGGAAACGAAGACTATCAGACTGAATATACAGAACTTTCTTTCAGATGAGCACCATGAAAACAATCGAGTGAACCGAAACCAGGATGCAAGAGAAAACTGTGTATGACTTGAGGACTTTTTTATGCTGTGTAGTAAAAAAAAGGACAACCTAAGCCTACTTCATATGTTCTAGTAAAAACAGTTAACCACAAAATATGACAGAAGAGAACCACATATTCTACCTGCATTATGCGGACCTTGTTATTATCACGAAGAACAATCCTACTGATAGCCAGGTTTGGTACGAATCTATCAAATGATTTTTGTTAGATCATACCTGTAATAAAATAAGAATGTGAACTCAAAAGAATGTAGAAGATAGAACTACTTACTCGGGCAAATTCTCATATGCTGTGAGAACATTCCATACCTCCCGAACTGGTGCTTTCACAGTGATACTAGCAAAAACACACCTATGAGCCCCCTCATGTTCCTTCATGCACACGTATCACAAGATAAGACAAAACTTTAATGCCCTTCCCTTGATGGCTAAGAATCCAATAAGTAATGATATAAGTTTAGTAAATTACCAACATGCCATCAAATCTTCGAAGATGGATCTCATCTACCACGCAAGGCCTATCAATTCTGCATACATTTCCATATACACCCCATTTGCTAATCAATTCAGAAGCAGGTGATGGAAGCACACTGTTAACACCAGAAGTGGGAGGTGCTTCTTTAAATTTACTAGAAGAAGTATCAACTGTCCTACTACGGAAGTTATCAAGCTGAGAAGAAGTAGATGATGGCTTCAAGTCCTCAACAGAGAATTTTCTCGAACCACAACTTTGATTTTCCAGATAAATCTTTTCAGCTCTACAAGCCAAGGCACCAAGATTTACAGGAAGATCTGACCTTATAATCTTTTCAAGAAATATAGCCGGGAAGTTAAATCTTGGTATCACATTAACTTCATACAGCAAAACTGCACTAGAGGACCTGATAGCAGACAAAAGCAAAATAGGGCATATTAGACTTAATCTTTTTTTTCGCTCACAAGAAGTAGGAGAGCTTCACGGGGTTGAAAAGATAAGCTAGTGATGAACTTAAGCTGGATGTTCATCAAAAGAAAATCAATAATAAGGTAGTATACTACTATATAAGATACATATATTTATGTCTTTATTGGTTTACCTCCCATCCCACTTATCTGAGCAAAGAAAAATGATCACCAGATGCATACCTTGGACCAGATCTTATGGACCATTTTCCTTCAAACTTCTTGAAGTCACCATCTACCATCGAGAAATGGAGTTCTCGCCCATTAATCTGAAAGCATAATCATGAACGAATAATCAAGTAAGGCAATATAACTTAATATAGAATAGAAAATGGAGGAGATCCATCATCGTTTTTCAGATTTGCTAAATCTAACTCATACAACTAAGAAATATATCAGAGAGAAACACAATAGCGTAGCTCCACAGCAAGAAGAACAACACATGCTGCAAAAACATAAATGTTGCATTCACACTCTCGTGGACTGGCCAACTGATCATCCACTAGTACTTTTCAGTGGCATTTCACATAATGACATAACATTGTCGCCTTGTCGGTGATGTCAAATGTTGGATACTCCAAAACTGTTCCATTGCAATTTAGCAGTTATAATGGAAGTCAATCTGCGACAGCACGTACGGAGTCATGGATTTCCTGGAGATCCAACACGACACGCGCCTCAATGTGCCAGTACAACGCTTGCTGCAGGCCTCTCTGCTCCAGCCATATCCGCCCTTCATGCGGGCACGGAATCGTCCCACTGCAAGCAGGCACGAACAAAATCACCCCACCTTCAGAATGCGGGCTTGATGAGGGCACCATCAGTGCAATCACAGCTCAGAAGCGACAAATCGAGACGAGAAAAATGCAGACCTCTGGACGAGGTTGGGGATGAAGTCGGCGAGGCGCTCGTAGTCGGTGATGACCTGCCAGAGGGTGTCGACGTCGGCGGCCACAGGCACGGACGCGAGCACCCGCCGCTCCCGCCACGACACCACGTCGACGTCGCACTTGACGCCGCGCGCCGACGCGGGGGACCCGGCCTCCGACGCGCCCGCGCGTCCTCCGTGGTAGTGCTGGTGGTCGGCGCCCCAGTGGTCCCCTGTGGCGGCCGCGGCCGAGGCGGCGACGGAGCGCCCGGAAGGGGCCCGCGAGAGCGCGGCCGGCGCGGAACGGAGAGCCCCGCGCGCGCGAGGGCTAGGGCTCGGGATCCCCGGGAGGAAGGAGGCGGTGGGCGAGGCGAGAGCTCTCATCGCTCGTGCGCTCGAGTCGAGCGGGAGAGTGTACTTGCCCACTGGGAGTCGTGTCGAGGAAGGAGACGGAGACGCGCGTGGTGACCGGAGCCGTTGCCTCTGGCTCTCGCTGTCTCGAAGGACCGCCGGAGTCTCTGCTGAGTGGGACCAGTGGTATGGTCCCACGTGTCGGTGGCGTGGCTTGGGTCGACGGCGACGAGCGATTGTTTCTGTTGCGACGGTGAGAGGCGAGCGGGGGATGTGTGGCGGGAAGGCGAGGTGGCACCGTAGCCACTCGTGGCGCGTGGGGACGGGCCCCACGTGTCAGTATTGTCAAGTTGGATGAATCTTCTGTGGGGTTGGGATGTCAGTGCGTGTGCAGTCCAGGCTCCCATGTGTGGTGACTGGTGAGCGGGCAGCGGGCCGACGTGGCCCGTCCTGCGCCTCCCGCGCGGCGAAATCTTGGTTTTTTTTGAGAGGATGCGGCGAAATCTTGGGCCCAGTTAGCAAAATGTTGGTAATACTTTTGTTTTTATTTGACAAATATTATTTAATTATAGATTAGCTAAACTTAAAATATTTATCTCATAATTTACAGGCAAACTGTATAATTAGTTTTTGTTTTCATTTATATTTAATGCTTCATGCATATACCGTAAGATTCGATGTGATGAGAAAACTTAAAATTTTTTGAAAACTAAACAAGGCCTTAGTTCACCCCAAAAACAAAAAAACTTTTCAAAATTCTTCGTCACATCGAATCTTGCGGTACATGCATGGTGCATTAAATATAGATGAAAACAAAAACTAATTGTACAGTTTACAGGTAAATCGCGAGATAAATCTTTTGAGCTTAGTTACTCCAAACAATATTTGCTAAATAAAAACGATAATGCTACAGTATTCGAAATCCAAACGACCAGGCCCAGTCGCTGCTTAGCACGCAATGGACCGACCGACGGACATCGGGCTGGGTCGTCCAGTTGCAAACATAAACCGGCCAAATCTGGAGGCCCAGCCAAAACAATTCTACACCGCAAGTTAAAATTGAGCAGAAAAAATATACTAAACAATGTTCAATATCATCTAGTACTATATTTAAAATTATAAAATACTGAACAATATTGAAACGTGAAAACTGAACGATACTGAATTCTGTTGTGTGCCTTGTGTGTGCATAGTACTCCGTGCTAATTATTGCTTGTAATAATGGAAAAACACACATTTGAGCCTAATAAAATGGAAACTCTCAGAAAATACAGAACAAACTGAGGCCTTGTTTAGTTCCCGAAATTATGGGCCGAAATGCAAAAAATTTTGCAATTTGGCCTTTTGGAAGTAAACGAGCCCGAAATTTTTTGGGCCAATTTCGCAGGCCGAAACGGCGGCTCTAGCAGCCCAATTCCAGGGCGCGGTCGTTCTTTACCCGGGCGCCGCGTGAAACCCTAACCCGGCCGCATTCGCCCACCCGCCGCGCACACCGCCCGCCGCGACGCTCTCCTCTCTCGCGTTCCTTCCCTCCGCCGCCGCGACGCTCTCCTCTCCCCCCGTTCCTTCCCTCCGCCGCCGCGAGGCTA
>Ga0182004_10004882_pt1 | contig 10860 bp, 9 predicted proteins | sample Sormic07211540_1_FD_120479 | JGI IMG/M metagenome (GOLD analysis project Ga0182004, IMG submission 120479) | Endophyte microbial communities from Sorghum bicolor roots, Mead, Nebraska, USA - 072115-40_1 MetaG | ecosystem: Host-associated > Plants > Roots > Unclassified | place: USA: Nebraska...
AAGTAAAAATGACTAGCGCACTAGTAGCAGCTCGTTCTCAAACGAACAGGCTGATGAGAACCTGAATAGGAGTTTATTGATCTTGGTATGTTTTTAATTTTTTTATTTCTTTTTCTTTTTTTTTTGTCCACACTGATTAGCAGAACTTGCTTTGGTTAATTTTTTTGGTCTTAGATCAGTTGGTTGGATTTCTTGTGGTGGAATTTGTCCACCTAGGTTCAATTCTCGACTTGGCACGGGTGTTTGTATTTTTCCCGGATTTATTCCAGGCGCTACGCTTTCAGTAGTAGGCAACGTCTCCGTAAAATAGCGAGACGTCTATGGTGATTTTTAGGGTAAGTGTACATACGTGTTGTAGACGCTATATTGTACTGTATAATTCTAAAAACAATTCCGTCCGCTTCTCCAAGTGTTTCCAAAACTTACTCCTGATCTTACCCATTAACTCCTGATATTTCCACACTTGAGAAAAAATGATAACAAGTCTATGAGGGGAAGTGTAAAAAAATAAAAATAACTTACTCCTGATCTTACCCATTAACTCGTGATATTTCCACACTTGAGAAAAAATGATAATAAGTCTATGAGGGGAATGTAAAAAAAAATAACTTACTCCTAACCTTACCCATTAACTCCCGATATTTCCACACTTGAGAAAAAATAATAACAAGTCTATGAGGGGAAACGTAAAAAATAAAAATAAACCGAAAATCTCAAAGGCAGCTTCCCTAATGTTAGCGGACAGGAAAAATGAAGATTTTTTTTTTCTCTTTAGGCCTTGTTTAGTTCGGGAGTAAAAAGTTTTTGGGTGTCACATCAAATGTTTCATAGGATATCAGAAGTAGTATTCGGATACTAATAAAAAAACTAATTACATTACTCGTCTGGAAATCGCGAGACAAATTTTTTAAGCCTAATTAATCTGTGATTAGCACATGTTGGTTACTGTAGCACTTAAGGCTAATTATGGACTAATTAAGCTTCGTCTCGTGATTTTTAACCAAACTATGTAATTAGTTTATTTTTTTATCTATATTTAATGCTTTATGTATGTGTCTAAACATTCGATGGGATGAGTGAAACCTTTTTGGATTATAGCGATTAGTGCCTAATCATGGACGGCTTAAAAGATTCGCCTTTCAAAATATATACAAACTATGTAATTAGTTATTCTTTATCTAATTTAATGCTCTATGTATGTTTCTAAATATTTGATAAAATAAGGTGAAAAGTTTTTAGGTGAGAACTAAACAAGAACTAAAATATATAGAAGGTTTTGCTTGAAATGCCTTGTGCTGACCTGCCTCCTGTCGGCTCATAGACCTGAAAGTCTCTGCAGCCATTAGATGCAAGTTGGAAGGTGGAGATTGAGACAAAGTTACATTGTAACTTTGCTCTATAAAGTCACTGAATCTGGCTCCATTTCGGACATAGACCTTCATATACACGAGTGCACTCTCACCTCTATGAACACACGCACGCACACTCTATCCCTATGAGGCACCTCCGAAGAACCAAATTGGACCAGCAAATCTCGATATTGACGAAATCACCATAGACATCACTAAAAGTATAGAGCCGTTAAATCCTAAAATAAATCAAAAAAATGTGAGTACTCGTGTCAAGTCGAAGACTTCAATCCGGGTGGACAGGTTCTACCATAAGTAACCTAACCAGCTGATCTATGATCAGTTCACCTTGTTCATAGATCTTGAAAGTGGATCAACGAAATATCTCAAAGAATCTATGCAAAGATCTAGATCTCTATCATCATCTATCTCAGATATCTAATTTATATCTATATCCATATCTAAATTGCAAACTCTAGCGCTTCGTGCAGAGCGCAAGACACGAACCGGCCCACGCGTCTGCGCCAAAGATAAAGAAGAACAAGGCGGTGGCTACGGTTCCAACAAAGTTAGGGATTTATTCCCTAGCGGGTAGAGAAGGTGGTTTGGGGGAGGCGGCGAATGTGACACGGCGGTGGTGGCGGGCGAGGCGGCGGCAGGGCAAGGCGGTGTGCAGAGAGTGGTTGGGCAGGGTTGGCGGTGGGGGCGTCGTGGTAGAGCTTCACTGGTTGTGTTTAGGGTAGGGCGGGGTCGAGGGGCGAGGGCGGGAGGTAGGTATCGCGGTGAGGCGGCGAGAGCCAGTGGGGGGGTAAGGGCAGGGGCGAGACAAGGATGAAGTTGATGACGTAGGGAGGTGGTGTCACGGTGAGGCAGCGGGAGCCACCGACCGCCAGCGGTGGGGATACGGGCAAGGGCGAGACGAGGACGAAGTTGCGACACGTTGCCCTGTGATTAGGGGAGGACGGGGCTGGGAGCTAGGTGGTGTGGTGAGGCGGCAGCAACCACCAATGGTGGAGGGCAAGGGAGGGGGTGGAGGAGGAGGGTACCAATGAGAGAGGGTGATGGGAGAGAGGCGTCATTGCGAGAAATACAATTGGTCGCACATTTCCCAAACACATGACCCATCGCACATGTCATATCTAAATATAGAAGAACCCTTGAAGCCTGCCCCCGACGAAGATGCCCTCTGGGCAAAAGGTATGAGGCTGCCATTCTCTTTCTTTGCTAAATCATTTCTCTCCTTCCTTACGAACTGATATTACAGATATCCAATATGGATAGTTGTTTCTTTGGGGTGGAGGGCACGGCCAAGAGTGGCAAGGGAAGAATATGATAATAATTAGACACTGATACATGAACCCTACATGTCAGGATAAAATGGACAAAGATAAAGCACAACTGATCACGTGCTCCAGGAGTGTGCGACCTAGTTCCCACCGCGCATCGTTTTCCTCCTCCAGCCGTCTCGCGCGCAGTTGTCCTCTCTTCACCCCTGCCCCCTCCTCATCCTTGTCCCGTTGTCGACCATCCTGCCATCGCCCAACGCGAGCTCAGGCGAACCTTGGCACCCGCGGCAGCCACCTTCTTCCCTCTCCCTCTCGCCAGAGCTCCACCATGGCCACACTCACTGACGACGCCAAGCTTTGAGCTCCAGCCATGGTGCCCCCGCACCTCCCTGACCCAGCCGCCGCTACCATCGCCAAGCCTCCATCCCCACCGCCTGGTCTTCATATAGCCAGCCTGAGTTGGCTTCTTCTCCTTATCCGATGACCTCCTCGCCAGAACCCTAGCCACCGACACCGTCATCTTTGTCTCGGTGCTCACAGAGTCACAGGCCGACCTCGGGGGTAGATGTGAGAGGAAGGAGCTAGATTTTCCAAATAAAAATTAGGAAGAGCCTTTTGGCAATATATGGAGTGAGGATCTCTCATATCCTATCCAAAACTTGTCTTTGAGTATCTCCTAGAACTACTTGTAGGAAAATAAAGATACAAGATCTGGTGGAGATGTTCTTACACCAGATCAGATTACAAGATAACACTCCTGACAAGATTCTCAAAGAGGGGAAAAGGCGGGCACAAAATGCAGGCAAACGAAATGCAAGAACATTACTTATTTCTCTGGTACCAATACATCAGAACAACATTTGTGCAACATGCTAACAATAAGAGTCACATAGTAAAAGATTTTCCAAACACAAAATGATCTTCCGTGCCATGGCTTGCAAAAGTCAATGGCAATAACATGGCATATCACAAATATCTGCTATTGGAATATGTTTAAGTGGATCAACACTCAGACTGTGGTACAAGCATTAAACAACTTGATAGTTAGCAGTGAGCAAACGAGCCCGCTGAGAAAACTTCGGAGGGTTGCCTTCCTTCAGAGGAAGGATTCCAGTAACCTGAAAAGTTTCAGGTAGACAAAATTAACAACAAATTAATAGGGATACAGCAAGCATAGGTGGACTCAGACAATTATGTGGGAACCAACCTTCAGATCACTGAATGTACTCGATGCAGAAAATCCAACAGAGATGGGGAAAAATGATGATGGGTCAGCTGGGGGGACAACAAATTCCATGGAACCACTGCAAATGGTACAGAAGGCAATAATTACAGGCAGGCAATCAACAAAATTGGATGATAATGACAAGCTAAATATTTCAAACCTGCGATTCGACTGATCAATAAGAAGAATAGACCATTCCAACACGGAGTTTCTTGAGTCCAACCTGTTTGCACAAGGAAAAAAACTAAGACAACAAGCACAAGCTGAAGTGCTCAATTCTATAAAACAAAGAAGGTATTGTGTACCACGAAGAAATGAAGTAATGCAGTAACATAGCTTATTCAGAACCACAGTGCAGAGCTTATTCAGATTTATATTCCACAGCTTACTCAGACCTAGCGTACTACCATCTAGGATACAGCAGTCAAGTTATATACTGTAACAGTTTGATATACCAGTTATAACAGCAAAAGTCTTGGGGATATCACATTTGACTTGTTAACATTAACAATAAAAGGGCCTCACATAAAACAGGACAGCAACCAAGTGGCATAAGGCCATGCACTAGTCACAAAAAGTTTATGCAATATACTTCATCAGTAGAACATAAGCATCAATAAATTAAAGAGGAAAGAAAATTTTACTTCCACTCTCCATCTATCTGTCTGACACTTGGAGGCTCCCGAAGTGCTGGCAGAGGTATAGATATGACAACATTGTGCAGATCAAACATCTCAGAAGCTTCATATTCAATGTTCACATAGGTTTCATTTCCAGATACGGACGGCCAGCAATTGACTGCATCAGAAACAGCATGTTACCAATTGTCCAAATTGGTAAAGTGTTAGACAGAAGAGAAAAGATTTCCACCTGACAGAGGTAAAGATGACTCGTCCATCCCCTGGATTCTCCATTTCACCAGAGGAGTTTCATTTTGACCACTCGGAAAGGGCCTGTTTGGATCTTTTGCTCCCAAAATTTGCTGACCGTTAAACAAATCCTTGTTGATATTTGGATGTGTTTTGAAGCTAAGCCCAGGAATATCTTGGCTTTCAATCTACAAACCATATATTAGATAAATCAGCTCATAATCTGATTCATGCGATGATATACTGCTGTGCAATTAATTTGATTATTGGCAATTAAAAATAGCATAAGCTAAATGAAGGTGAATGTCATACTAATATAAAGTAATGGTCTTTCCATGGGGAAAAAGAGCAGTATAGGAATTGTTTTAGTTGGAAAGTGACCACAACAGAAGGTAATGTTCTTACCTAAACAGATTGCAATATCAGTGTAGGTTCACGTGACAAGAAAAATAAAACAAAATAAAGTCTATATTATTATGAACTTTCTACAGTTAAAGCTTTCCATTCGCAAATGTACAGTTAAAGCTTTCCATTCGCAAATGTAAAGGGACAGAAAAAAGCAAGTGCAAATGTAAAATGCTAGAATTTAGGAAAGGGCATTACCTGCAATTGGATGAACCCATCAGTATCATTAAGAACCTGAAGAGCAAGTGTTCCTTGAACATCAAAGTTATTAATACCACCATCTCTTTTAACAACAACATTGAGCTTCTCTTCTATAGTCACTGTGACAGGGTCACTTGGTGGAAGAGCAGATCTTGTAGAAACTGCACTTGGTTGTACATCCTCCAAAATGACTTCTCCTTCAGCTTTCAAAGATTCGAGGAATTGATTCGTCTTCTGCGTCTTGCCTAATTTCATACCAAAACCTTTACCAGGTGCAGTAGCTGCTGTAGATGGACGACCTGTAGAAATATTGCTTGCAGTTAGAATCAAATATGGGTCATATGCTAACCGTGTACTGTCTCTAGTATTTTGACTGAAATAAGGTAAATGTAGTCTTGTTGCCCTAATACAACACATGAAAGATCTGAGTAGAACTTGAGTACATAATGAACAAAAGAAAGACAAGATTGAGTTATCACTAACCAACAATGGAACGCAACAACAGAAGACTTGTTTGCATTTACTATATAATATGACCCTCCAGTTTTTGTTTAGCTAACTTGAATCCAACTCGTGCCCACTATATGATTAAATTAAATAATTTACCACACAAAGGTTATAAATGTATCATGAAAGAGACAAAGTGCAGTGGTACACAAGTTCATTTGCTATTTAAACAATAACTCCTCAACAACTTGTTTTGTAAACTAAGTACGAGTTACAAAGTTCAACAGATTGATAGACCTAACAATCTGGGAGTCTGCATGCTCCCTAGATATGATGTGACTGCAGAGTTATACTAAAAAATTAAGGTGTAATATGTGTACTATACATGATTTTCAAACATCCAATTATACAAGAGCTGGGAACAATAAAATATCTCAATACATTTGCATGAACTAAAAAATTCATGGTTGAGTGGTTGACCAAAAAACAAAAACAAAAAATGTACTATATCTACTAGATATCTGGAGAAGAGCAGCATGAAACAGAACTAGATGCATATACCAAAAGAAAGAACAAATTTAAATCAACATAAACGGATCACTGATGCAACAAGTTTGGTTTTTCTAAAATAAAATATTTATCAAGAATGCAAGAGGAGCCTCCTTACCTTTGGGCTTGCTGGCAAATGAGTCCATGTCAGTGCTCAGTCCACCTAATCCAGAACCACTACCAAATCCAGAACCACTGATGCTCATGTCACTGAAAGTTTTTTCAATCATGCGTGGACCAGATATTGATGAGTATCCTCCTTTGTCAAGTTTGCCTCTTTCCATCTGCAATGAACACCACCCAAAAAATATAAAACCTTAGAAAATAATGAATTGAAGCCAAAAAAATGATTGCAGCAATTCATACCCAAAATAGCCTGACATGAGATTTCAATTTATACATCTTTCATGATGTAACCTAACTATTTTTTTTTCTCTAAATAGCTTGTGTTTCGCTCTCATTAGATGAAATTTTCATATCTGAAGGGGTCAGCAATTCATCTTTTCTTTATGCTTTTGCAGAAGTCAAAAAAAATATTTTATGAGAAACATATATTGCCAAAATATATTCTAATTGGATGCTTTAACTTTACTGTGGCATTGCTTGAAGCATAGTCAAATAAGACTAAATTGACAGATAAATACCCATAACCCTAACTTAAACAGAATTTCAATGTATTTTAAATCTGGTAAAAAAATGTCAGACCCTCATTTTGTCAAGCTCATTAGCCCTCTTCTTCATGAGATCCTTGGTTTCATTGATTTTGGTTTGCATCATCAACTTGTGTGCCTTCTCTTCATGGCTCTCCATCTCACAATATTGTTTGACTTGTTGCACGGTTACATTTTCCTTGTTCCCAAGAGAGATGGCTTCATCGAAAGCAAATATAATCTCAAATGCTGTTTTACAAACACCCTCCTCATCCAGGGAAGGGGAGTATTCAGGCACCTTTTCAAATGTTAAGGAGACAGTTGTGAAAGAACACACCACAGAATGCCCATGACAAAAAGAGTTGATATATACACAGCACTCAAAAATGAGATTCATATTGGTAAAGGTTTTGCATAGATAGCATCAGATGTTTAAAGTGTTTGCTCCTTTGTATGTTTTCCCCCTCAGTAGTATGTAAAAATCTAGACTAGCTTGGATGTAATGTAAACCTAAAACTTCCATTTTCTCCACAAGAATAGACAGTACAGTTATCTTATACTTATCATTATAAGGAAAAGGTCAAGACAAACCTTTTCCCTACCCCAAACCCCTAGGTTATATTTTTAATTCATTCATAGATTAAATAGGATTATATAAATAAGGTAAATTCCAACGAATGAGAAGATCAATATATGTCAGAGTAGGATACAAGCTTGGAGAGGAGCCTCAAAGTGTCCAGATCTTCAAGAATATTGCTCTGCTTGTTTGTGATGAGTAGAAGATATAAACCTTCAATAGGTTGATAAACATAACGCACATTTTCAGTTTCAACATAGGTGTGCTGTTTCCCAGTTCCAACCAGTTTCGGGAACGCAGCAAGTAATCCTTCAATTCTTATGCGAGACATGTCAACAAACTGTCTCGAAACAAGTGCTGCAATTGGAAACAGAAAAAAAAGAACAGCTCTCAGCCAAGTTCGTTCACTTCTTTAAAAGGATAATTAGGGGGAAAGGTAGATAAACATTAACACATAGTAGACCAGATATTGCACCAAATTTGTTAGTGTTATAATATATGGTGACTAGATTTATTATAGCAGATAAATAAGTTACAAAAATAATTCCTTTGCGAATCGGCAATAATGAAGGATCTGATTAACTGAAGCACCACACCTTTTCCGGACTTTGAAACGATCGAAGCTGCAAGAACCACCTAGGGGTACACAAACGGTAATATCAGAAACAAGATACAGTAACTCAATGACAGCAAAGGAATAAATGTATAAAGATTCCTTGAAATCAGAAGATTAAATAAGTTTATAAGCACTACCTAGCGACTAGCAAGAGGATTAAAGTAAAAAGACAATGAAACAAACTAGCCATACCATTTTGTATCGTTTTTGTTGATGACTCCAATTATTCAAACCAAACCCTTAAACTATGAACCTGTCACATGAAAACAATTACACAATCAGCAAAGTTATCACAATGAGAATACAACATGACTACTGATTGTCAGAACTGGGAAAAATGATAGGGTAATTGCAGTCACATAAAGTAATTTATTTCAGCAATCAACAGTCGCTATCAAAGACAAGAACAAGGCAACCGGTTTGCCCCTGTGATGTAATCTCAAATTAAATATGACACTTCACGTTTTGCACATAAATCAACACTAAACAGGGTATCAATCAGTTGTATCACACGATGCAGGGAACAATTAGAAGATGACCATAATGGTTTTAGTTTAGTTACCCAAGAACATGTACCTGCAAACAAATCAAGGTGCTCAAACAGCCATTTTTTTTATTGCATCGCACTCGGTTCAACTGTGTTATTATTAACATTATTATCAGGGACATATATCTACCGCATAGCACTGGTGCAAAGCTGATGTGATTACCAGTATACTACAGGCATCATATCGTTCGAGATCAATGAAAGTAAAGAAAGATTAAAAAAAAAAGGAGTCATCCAAAACAACACTACCCTTGACATCATTCAGATTCAGGGTAGCACATTGTAAACGGGCCGGAAAAACGTGTGGAAGCGCATTGCACCTGAACCTACATGAAAATTGACAAAAGGCAGCCCGGATCTAGGAGAGTACACCGACAATAAAATTGGCAGAGGCGGCCGGATCTAGAGGAGCACAGCTACCCATGACGCGCGGTGGTCGCCACGAAAGAAAAAAGGGGATTTTGCATAACAGAGCGGCGGAAGGACGCCTGGATCTGGCCAGAATTGGCGTGCTCGGCTGAGCATGGCAAGCTAACGGGAACTACAAACCAGCTGCTCCAAGCGGCTGTGCTGTTGGTGATCGAAATCGAGCAAGGAAATGGTGAAGGGAAGAGGAGAGGGAGACTGAGGCAAGAACGTACGCTGGAGGAGTGCGCCGGTGGTGCTGCGTCTCCCACCGGTGACTGCGAGTTCGTCGGAGTCTGCACCGCCTCCGTCGCGCCTCCGCACCCGCGAGATTCGTCGCCACTGCCGCGTGCGAGATCTGGGTGTGCTGGATTGGGGAATTTTATTAGCCTGTGTGTGTGTGCCCTGTGGCGGGCGGTGGGCTAGACCAACCGATGGATGATGGGCATTTCCGCACTTGGGCAGTTGGGCCTGGATCGCGGTCGCCTTTGCGCTTTCTGGTCTTCATTCCTTCTATAAAACTCAGGCCTTGTTCAGTTCTCAAAAATTTGGGTTTTAAGGCACTGTAGCACTTTTGTTTTTATTTGACAAATATTATCCAATTATAGACTAGCTAAGCTCAAAAAATTCATCTCACGATTTACAGACAAACTGTGTAGTTAGTTTTTATTTTCATATATATTTAATGCTTCATACATGTGCTACAAGATTTGATGTGACGAAAAATCTTAAAATTTTTTAGAAACTAAACAAGGCCTCAGCCAACTCAGTAGCTCGATAGTTTTCTGTGTTTCTACCTCCTCCCTAAATAAAAGAAAAGAAAAGAATGTCTAGAGTCAAATAATTTCAAACTTAAATAAATATAAAATGTGAAAAACTATTAATGTTTATGATGTGTAACAAATATTATTTGATTAATATAGTTTTTGTAATAAATTATTTAAAGATATAAATGTTGATACTGGTTTTTATAAATCTGCTAGTAAAATTAAGATTGTTTGACTTCATAAAAGGCCATATTTTCATTTTCTTGGGATAGAGTTTTCATTACATCACTCATATGATGGGTTGGTCTTCTAAGCCCGTTCACGTTGCGGTACTCATGTCAGCGTGTGACTCGCTTTTTAGCTAACTCGTGCGTACAATAGCCACCAGCTAGATGAGTCAATTTCGCATACGAGATTAATCATTTATTGTGCTAGCATTTATTATAAACTTGTGTTTTATTTTAAGGTTGAAACCCAACTAAATTCAATAAATAAAGTGTACCCTCCTTACAATGCAAGGGTATGTTTCAATGTCTGCTAGTTTCTTAAAAAATAAAAAAATTAATTTTAGTTTTATTCAATGTCAATTTTCTTTCTAGATTTGGCCAGATTTATAACAAAAATCAACATCAATAAGTTCAAATAAATGCACTATCAAATTTTAGTGTTGTATAAGTTGATTCGTTTTTCCATAAAATTAGTCTGAGTTAAATAAATTTGATTTGTACAAAGTTTAAGTGAAATATACCTTGGAAATGAATGAGTACTTCTATTTTCTGCCATTGTACTTTTAGAAAATTAGAAATATATCCAACGTGTTACTATCTATATCACAGATGATTTGAAGTGAAATTAGACTACTTATATTTATTTTATTACTTATATGAAAGAATAAACTGTCAATAACAAATATTATTGGATATAGTGTGGCATGTAGATGTGAACAATTAAGCGATGTTAGTGGATG
>Ga0182004_10004883_pt1 | contig 10858 bp, 5 predicted proteins | sample Sormic07211540_1_FD_120479 | JGI IMG/M metagenome (GOLD analysis project Ga0182004, IMG submission 120479) | Endophyte microbial communities from Sorghum bicolor roots, Mead, Nebraska, USA - 072115-40_1 MetaG | ecosystem: Host-associated > Plants > Roots > Unclassified | place: USA: Nebraska...
AACACTACCCTATATGCACTTGGCAAATCCTAATTTTTGGCAAAACATGGAAAAAGCTCCTCCAACACTACCCTATATGCACTTGGCAAAATAGGATGCTTGGCAAAAAGAGGGCCAACTAGCTCAAACTTAGGAGCGTTGGGAGCGCTTGGCATCCTGCCTACGCGGTGGGACCCACACATTCAGCATGCACGCATGCCTTAAATAGATTGCAACTTTTGCATAAAAGTCTCTCTGATTTTTTCAGAAATCACAAGATAGTCCAAATTTGCCAAAAAAAATAGCTAACTGTTGGAGAAGCCTCTTTTTTTTCACTTGGCATTTGAGCTTTACGCTTGGCAAAATCCAAGATTTGCCAAGTGAAGTTTAGGGTAGTGTTGGAGTTGCTCTAAGATAACTTGATTGGTATGATTTCTAGTGACTAAGCTACAACCAAATTCCTGAGTCTAGACGGGGATAATAATAACTAAAGGCATAGTACGACACTGAAGAAGAGAAGAATACTTTAAGATGAACAACATAACAAGTGGGAGGAGAACAAGTGAATACATGTAGCTCTACCAGAAAATGGGAATAAAGCCTAAAACATGCAGCTCTACTGGGAATGAGGCGGCCGGGTTATTGTAGGGACCAATGCGTCTGTTATCGTTAGGGCCTTGCTTTGAATGATGTGTGATTGCATATCTGTTGAGTAAGTTCAAAATTTCGATGTATTTAGAGTTCTCTGAATTTCTCGTGTGTCCACTGTCCATAGGTTAGGTTGTAATTTGTAGCAGAGAGAAAAGGATACCGCCAGAGGAATGTAAACGCTTCCTGAATTTTGATTCTACACCTACACTTGGGTGAGAGAAGAGTTCATTCCAATTTCCAATCAAAATCTTTACAGGCTCAAGTAAGCCCAACACTAGCTACACTTAGGAACAGAACAGAACAGAACAGAACAGAACATTGGTGCTACGACACTCCAAGAACAATTTTGTCCAGGAAGTGGAATCTAACGATCAGCTCGATCGACACGATCATCATCAGTGACGGTGGTGGTGGTGGTCGTCCACGGCGCTGACGATGTCGGCGAAGTCGCCTTCGGACGCGCAGGGGATGGTGAGGCCGCCGCAGCGGTGGTCGAAGCCGAACTCATCCTCCACCCGCTTCAGCAGCGTCACGAACGCCGGGTGGCTCAGGCACGCCGTCGGGATCACCAGCCGCTTCCGCCCCTCGCCGACGTACACCGCCAGGTGGCCCCGCGGCACGTCCGCCGCTGCCGACGCCGGCGATCGGCTCCGAGCCAGGTGCAGCCTCGTCATCAGCTGTCCCAGCTTTCCCGCCGCCATTGTTGATGATTGGTTGATTGCAGAAGTTTATGCTATCTTGTTTGCGCGAAGCACAGGACTCTAAACGAACAAGATTTCAGTAGCTACTGAAGATGACCGAGCGGCGCTGAGCTGCTATAGAGTGCTAGTAGATGCTTGCTGGCTCTGTGTTAGCTTGCTCAATGAGTGTGAGCTGAAAGCTGTGGCGACCTGTGAGATTTTGGCCAAAGGTTGCCTTCTTATAGCTCAGACCAGCAGCTCAGTATCAGCATGGAGCCAACCTTGGCATGGCAGGCAACAATGCCTACCAAATAAACAAGAACTTTAGGCAATCAAGAATGATGGAAGCAGTAGTGGCGCTAGCTACTTGCAGTATGTATATACTGTAGTACTGGCCAGTAGCAGTTCTCTTGTTGGTGATGATCACCAAGCACAAGCAGGGCATGTCACATGGTCCACTGCGGCAAAGAATTTTTAAATTCGGCGACTTTTGTTTGGATTTGGTAATTATTATTCAACTATGAACTAATTAAACTCAAAAGATTCGCCTTGTAAATTACAAGTAAATTGTGTACAATTAATTATTTTTTATATATATTTAATATTCTATATATGTGTCTAAAAATTTAATGTGACGAAGAATTTTAAAATTTTTGAAAACTAATATCTCTGAAAAAATATCTGCAATTCGCATCTACCATGCATCGACATCATCTTGATCTTGCAACAGTAGCTAGCTAGTCGAGTAGACATATGGGCCAGTGTGCTGCGGAGCCACATACGGTACGGATGCATTGCACTTTGCACGGTAAGGATCGGAGGGGCCGACCACGACGACGGTGGCCACGGCGACCACGACACAAATTATAAATAAATTATATGATTAGTTATTTTTTATTTATATTTAATAAAAAAATTTGATATGATAAAAAAATTTTGAAAAGTTTTTAAATTTCGAGCGTAACCTCAAGGCTGCTCGCGGCCGGCCCGTCTATTCTTGGGCAATCACACACAGGTGCGTTCATGCAGAGAATCGATCGGCTGCAGTACGGACCCAGAGAACCGTTGTTCATGTGCTCGCCGTCATGTGTGGAGTGATATCATCTGCAATCTGCATGCACAGAGATTGAAGGCCGCGCCGTGTGCAGCTGTCTGGAGTTTTTTTTTTTTAGTTTATAGCTAATAAAGCATGCACGAATGCATGGTTGCAACGACTTGCAAGAGGCCGTCAGGTCGAGCACATGGGGTGTGGTATTGATTCTATGCGTCTTCGAGCTCCAAATAAAATTGTTGTCCAACACTAGACACTGTGTGCCGCCACCATACCAGGCTGACGGTGATGGAAACCAGCGGCCGCGAAATGAAACTTCACATGCATCACCATCACAAGTCCATAAAGGTAGGTGGAGGAAGAATTTTTTTTCAAACAGGGAGTGTATATATTTCAGCGTGTTTTCCGCCCAAAAAAGGTAGATGTATGTATACTTGAACTTGATGAAGTATTGAAGTGACTAAAAACAAAAAAATTGCATACCATCAATGTTTCTTGGCCATTGTAGATTACTCGTCTTTCATCACCGACCGCCGGCCGGCTCAGCTCGCCGCCGCCGTTCGTCGTTTTTAGTTTTTTCCTCCTATTTGCTTGTTCGCCGCCACCATCTTTAATTTGTTGCATTATAGTCTTTTATTTATCAAAAAATAATCCTGCATGTTTCTCAGTATCTACTTAACACTTGTGTACCGACTAATCTCCAATGTTTTTTTACGAAAAAATCTCCAATTTCTTTAAGATAAAGAAAGCTAATTTGTTGACTTTGGACTATTACATCGAGGTAACATTATATTATTACCTCTAAAACCTCCTGACCTTTTGCATAACTATAATGCATTATTGTTCAAGAAAATAACTATATAACATCAAAGAGATACCATATGTGTCATAGCGAGCTATTAATGGATAACATAAACTTTTGTTCCATCTATCATTAGAGCATACCTGAAACATGAGGGAAAGTCATCACAACACACACAAGTGTTCGTTGTTGCTATGATGCCTGACCATAGCTTGGTTTTCAACAGCGTCGGATGCCTAACCATTTTTGTCTCTCCTTGCATTGTGCTCGCCTCTCCTCCAGGTCACACATTTTCTAAAGGAAGTGGTCGAGTTAATTGCAGCTTGATGCATTGCCACTACCGCTTGTTTTTTTCCATTGCCTCGTCATCTTCTGCTTTGAACCGTCTCGGCTGCTTTCCCCTCGCCTTGTCCCCTCCTACTCCGGAGTCAAGGCGAGCAGCATCTCTGCCACCACCTGTTGGTGATTGGTGAAAGCCATCGGTTCCACCAATGTGTCATGGTTACTGAAGTAGTTGTTCGCCCCTTCCATCACTGTCGCCTCAAAGCAAACCTGACAAGCACTTTATGAGTTCCACATGGTGCTAAAAGCTTAAGGACACTCACAATGCAAGACTTTATCACAGAGTTCAAGATAATTAATTACATATTATCTATGGTATTTTGCTAATGTGCCAACATATTTATTGAAGAAAGAGGTAGAAAAAATAAGACTCCAAGTCTTATTTAGACTCTAAGTCCACATTATTCGAGATAATAAATAATTTTAAACTCTGTGATAGAGTCTGCATCGTGAGTGCCCTAAATGAAACCTTGTCAATACTTCCTTCCATAGACTTCTATATTGACCCTGGACAAAAGGGGCACATGTCCCCATGCCCCACGCCCATTGATGTATCATTACAACCAATTCTGTGGCACTCATAAGTTTTGTAGTCCATTACATGAGTGTAGATTTAATTTGTGGGTGAATAGATATACATATAATAAGAATATAAAATGTGTTTAGTTTTGATATCATAGTTGTGATCCTCGGTTACAAATTAAAAGCATCAACATGCATCACAAAAAATCTTGTAGATGGTTCCTTGACATAGCGAGCAATTAATCAAATTACAATAAAGGGCTTCATTATTAGAAAATGTCTTTGGATATTTGTTTACTTTGTTATTACTCAATTGCTTATACTTCTTATGCTCAAATAGAAGTTATAGAACCAATAGGGGCGGGGGAGGGGGTTGTTCTTCTTGAGAAGCAGAGGATACCGCCAGAGGCATGTAAATGCTTCCTGAATTTTGATGGCTTCGAATACCAGTTCCATTATATTGCCACGGGTTTCTGATACTACACTCTGGGTGAGAGAAGAGCTCATTCCAATTTCTAATCATAATCTTTACAGGGTCAAGCAATCCCAGCACGAGCTAGCTACACTTAGTAACAGAACATTGGCGCGCTACACTGCTACGACACTCCAAGAACAATTTTGTTCAAGGTAGCTGGAACTGGAAGTGGAACCTAATGATCTGCAGCAAGATCGACCGGACTCGGCCGATCATCACTCATCGGTGGTGGTGGTGGTGCTCGTCCACAGCGGCGGCGATGATGTCGGCGAAGTCGCCTTCCGACGCGCAGGGGATGGTGAGGCCGCCGCAGCGGTGGTCGAAGCCGAACTCGTCCTCCACCCGCTTCAGCAGCGTCACGAACGCCGGGTGGCTCAGGCACGCCGTCGGGATCACCAGCCGCTTCCGCCCCTCGCCGACGTACACCGCCAGGTGGCCCCGTGGCACGTCCGCCGCTGCCGACGCCGGCGATCGGCTCCGCGCCAGGTGCAGCCTCGTCATCAGCTGCCCCAGCTTTCCCGCCATGATCTCTAGATATATGTTGATGATTGCACAAGTATCTACTCTGAATAAGCAAGATTTTGCTAGCTAATGAAGGCCGAGGATTGAGCTTCTGCTAGAGTGTGCTAGTAGATGTTTGCTGTTTAGCTTGCTCAGTGACAGACTGACAGTGAGTGTGAGCTGGAGAGCTGTGGCGACCTGTTAGAAGCCAAGGTTGCCTTTTTATAGCTCAGTCAGACCAGCTCAGTATCAGCATGGAGCCAACCTTGGCATGGCAGCCAACAACGCCTACCAAATAAAGAAAAACTTTATGCAATCAAGATCAAGAGATGGAAGCATGCAGTAGTAGTGGCACTAGCTAGCTACTTGCAGTATGTACTGTAGACCTGTAGTGCTCCAGTTTCTTGTTGGTGATATGATGATCATCAAGCTGGGCATACATGTCGATCATCAAGCTGGGCATACAGTTTCGTGTTTAGTTCACGAAGATAAAAATTTCGCGACACTGTAGCACTTTCGTTTATTTGTGGTAATTATTGTTCAACCATGGACTAACTAGGCTCAAAAGATTCGTCTCGTACATTTCGACCAAACTGTGCAATTAGTTTTTATTTTCGTCTACATTTAATACTCCATGCATGCGTTTAAAGATTCGATGTGACGGGGAATCTTGAAAAAATTTGAATTTTTTGGTGAAAGTAAACAAGGCCTAATGAGTAATGTCTCAGAAAAGTATATATATGGTATACAATATCTTCAATAATTCGCTCTACCATCGACATGATGATCTTGATCTTGCAACAGTAGCTAGTAGCTAGCATGCCCTAGCTAGTCGAGTAGACATATGGGGCCGCGTGCTACGGGGCAACATACGGTGGGGATGCATTGCACTTTGCAGGGTGAGGATCGGAGGGGCCGACCACGATTTCACGACGACCATGTCAAGATATGAGGCAGCTCTGCCCAGGCGGACGGCGGCCGGTCGGTCCATTCTTGGGCAATCAGGCACCACCAGTGCGTCTCACTGAACTCATACACTGAGCCCATGCGTGCGTGCAGAGAATCGATCGGCTGCAGGCGTGTGGTTGCAATACGGAATCGTGTGTTCATGTGCTCGGTGTACGTACGTACGTATCCGTCATGTATGGAGTGCTATCATCTGCATCCACACTATGACACTACAGAAAGATTGGTTGACGACAGTGTGCAGTGCAGCTGTCCGAGTTGAGTTTTTTTATAGCTCGCCTGCACGAATGCATGGTTGCAAATTGCAATGCAAGAGGCCGAGAAGCAGGGTCGAGCACATGGGGTGTGGCCGTGTGGGTGTGTGCATCATCTTCGAGCTGCAAAGTTGTCCAACACACTGTACAGTGTGCTCTCCATACCAGGCTGATCTGGAGATGAAAACCAGCGGCGGCGAGATGAGACTTCACATGCCGCCACCACAAGCCCATACCACAAGGTAGGTGGTGGAAGAAATTTAGAACTTCTGCAGTAATCTCTTAAGTTCTTTTTTTTCCACTTTTTTGTTATTTTTCTTCCCTGCACTGCCTGTTCCTCTTGCATGAGGTACAATCTCTTAAGCTTTTAGTATCTACTTAACACTTGTACTGACTAATAGGGGCAGAGTTAGAGAAAAAACGAGGAGGATATGTTTTGCCTTATGGGTGCAAGGATCTATGTCAAAGAGGGCCGGGGGACAGTTTTTTTAAGATAAAGAAAGCTAATTTGCTGACCCTCAGAATATTACATCGAGGTAATATTATCTCTAAAAACTTTTAACCTTTTTGCATAAGTAAAATCTTCATAGCCTATTATTGTTCAAGAAAATGACTATATATAGCATCATATATTATGTCGTAGTGAGCTATATATAACGGATAATAACATAATCTTATGTTTCGTACACTATAAGAGCACACTTGGAACACGAGGGAAAAGTTATGACACACACGTGTGTTGTTGTTACCATGATGTCTGGCCATAGGTCTTCAACAGTGGTAGATCCATATGCCTGACCATGTTGTCTCTCCTCGTATTATGATTGCCTCTCCTCCAGGTGGTGCATGCCCTGCAGGAAGCGGATGAGAGATTGCTTAATGTTACCGTGCCCCACCACCGCTGATCACGATCCACCGCCGCTACCACCGCTCTTTCCCATTGTCTCCTCGACTTACGCTTCATACCATCTTGGCCTCTTTGCCCACTCCTCATCCCCTCCTGCTCTAGAGTGCCTCCACCACCATCAACTGGTGATTGGTGAAAGTTGTCGACACCATTCTTTCACCCTCGTCGTCCTCAAGGGTGCTATGACGTCCATTAGGTCGACATAGTCACAGTAATTGCCGCCACTCCAGTAATGCCATTGTCGCCTCAAAGCAAGCCCGACAAATGCTTGGTGAGATTGACATGGTGCCGAAGTGCAAGCACAGTCTTATCGATAATTTCTTTCACACGGTCTCATTAGGGAACGCCAAAGCCACCATGTAGATGATCGTATCATTGGGCAACACCCAAAGCCGCCTCCTCGATACCTCCTTCTAGAGTGTCTCATTAGGCAACACCGTACCCAATACCCTGATAGCTAGCAACTCCTCATATATTGGACCCTAGATAAAAAAAGGGGCACATGTTCCATGGCCAATGCCCATCAACCCATCAGCACAACCAATTAATTAGGCCCATAGTTATTAGGAGTGTATTGGGGTTCGAATCCCTCCCACGATACTCCCGCACAGCTTCTGTCTGATTTGCTCACACCTGCGCTCTCTACTCCCCTTTATCGTACGCATTGTCTTGACTCCTCGGTTCATTTATTATTTAATATTCTAGTTTTCAGCCGGTTTAAACAAAAAACCATCGATTCACCGATTTCTTACCGGTTCACTCGCATACTTGTCTTTTATCTAGATCGAACCGATGAGGGTCCTGGTTCTGGTTTTTCCTGGTCGAGTCACTTATCTAGTCTGATCCTAATAATTGTGATTAGGGCAAGTACATTTGTGGTGTCTCAATGTCACATAATTTTAAGACAACTTAATGGATAATATGTACAATGGTTATTTTTAAGTTGTTCAAAATTCCTTAATTCATACAATGGTACAAGATTTGTAGTCCATTACATGAGTGTAGATTTTTTGGTGAGTACACATACTCTCTCTTGCAAAGGTGCACGTTTGTATGATGGTACTGAATAAACTTAAGAGTTTGTGTGTATTTATCGGCATATTGCATATAAGTGAAGAACGGTGTTCCTAAGAAAAATTTACTAAAATAAAATAATAGTAATAGAAAAGTCAAAGGAGAGAGAGTATGTCATCTTAAATGATCCATGAACTAGCCATGCATAGTAAAATGAAAAATAGGGATCGAATAAAAGGGGGCATAAAAATAAAAAAAAATAAAAAGAAGGCATAAAGGAACAACGAACAAATTTTATTCAGTGGAGCAGATTTGTCAACTCATATAAGATGAAGAATATTAGACACATAAGATGAATAGAAGGCCGGATGGATAATAAAAAAGAAGACATAGCATCACCCCTTGAGATGAATAACAAAAGAAGTTGTAGAATATAGAAGGGTGCGGATGGATGATAAGATGAAAAATATTAACAGTGTCACCCCTTAAGATTAGTATTAGATAAAAGGAAGGTCGGATGGATGATAAGATGAAAAATATAAACACTGTTAGTTTTGAGATAATTAATAGATAAAAGGAAGGTGTAGTATGCAGTTGATTCAAAATGACGATGGAAGGAACATCACGCTCATGCCTGCAACTAGTAAATGTTAGGGGAGCTGGCCCTAAGAAAAGGGGGCACATGTCCCATATCCACCTACCTACAAACCAATGCACCGACAGTAGGTTGTAATTAGGAAAACCCATCATTCTAATTGTTCCATCGTTTACACTTTAAACTAGTTTAATTTAGTTATGTTTTAAATGAAACTACTATAACATTAACCGATTTTTAGGGGAAAAGGCATCAACACCTCTAGAACCAAATAAGTTCTTTCTATTAAATTCTTTATAAATATGTCTTCACGGTACATTTATTTGATCCCACATGTATCAATACGTTTTTCTTAAAATCTGGTCAATTTTTGAAAATTTTGATTCATGGTAAATTTAAAGTGAATTGTAATTCTTTGAAAAAAAAAAGTAAATTGTAATTTGTGATGGGTGGAATATATATAGATTGGTGGAACACAACTTAATCAACTCTCAGAAAAGGCCTTGGATGCACGCATGTTTGTTGGACGGATGAAATTTGGCTCAACATCTGAGTTTCTTCTGCTTCAAATTCTCTGTGGAAGTTGATTCTCTAAAAAAAATTCTTTATAATTCTCTAAACTAAGTTGATTCTCTAGAAAAATTATTTATAATTCTCTAAACTAAACTTTATACGTACAATGAGTCTATGTATGGAATGAATTTCTCTCCAAAAATAATTCTCTTTGATCCTCTAAGAGAATATCTAACCATATCTCCTAAACTTGCTTTCTAAATCATTATTTGGAGAGTCATTTAAATAAAAATTGTTTTATATACATTTTTCATCCTTCAACAGTTTCTCTATATTTTGTGTGTGCTTTAATTAGAGAACCAGTCCAAATAGAAGATGACTATACTCCAGCTCTGCAAAGGTTAATTATCGAGAAAATATAAACAAGCAAATGCACGGCCGGATCATACGGTGGGTATCTCGTGTGATTACAGAGACTACTTCCTTTGTAATAAGATTTCAAATATTCTGCATTCTCGTAACTCGTCTTCGCACGAGATTGCCAAATTAGCTTTAAGTTGAGACTTGGATCAATCCTATATGTAAAACGATCTCCTTCTAGTGTTTGTAAACAGTTTGGTAACTCGCAATTTTGTCGAGTTTAATACAAGGCCCTGAGTGCCTAGTTGAAGTAAAAAAGTATTGATTTCCTGCGTTTGATTGAGATCTTGTTTATTTCGTAAAATTTTTGGGTTCGACTACTATAGCACTTTCATTTATATTTAATAAATCATTGTCCAACTGTAGATTAATTAGGTACAAATATGTGTCTCTTAAATTACAAGAAAACTATATAATTAATTATTTTTTATTTATATTTAGTACTTTATATATGTGTCTAAAGATTCGACGTGGTTGAGAATTAAAAAAAAAACTCAACAATGGCTGAGACTGAACTTTTGTTTAGTGGGCGATCGAGACTGAACTGGACTCAACGGTCGATGGTGTGGTGGCCCATGGACGTGGTGAGTTATGTACTGCAAGATCCGTCGGATGTCCTAGGCCCATGTAGCGGGTGGTGCCCTGCATAACGTACCCCGATGGACCCCGACGGCGCCATGCATGCAGGCCCGAATACTGAACGCAGAGATCGGACGACCGCGAAACGGGCCCAGCTGGTATGAGCACAAACGCGTCTTGACGTTCCGTTTTTTTTTTTTTTTGAAATGAAACTGTCTCAACTTTGGTCAGGTTTTAGTATAGAAGATGACTGTTAGTAACATTTATGACTGTCATCAAACAGTCGTTATATTAGTTCCGTGATGAATTGGATAATACATACAATAGTTGAATTATACCATAAACACTAGTACTTGTCAGTATAAATTTAATTAAACATTTGAACTTTACTATCATCCATAATTAACATTAGTACTTACTTGTTACCCGGCTTAATTAAATTTGCCTTTATGCAAATGCATAATGAACATGACCTTCAGCGTATCTTGTTTATCTATCACTATGAAATTTGCCTTTATGCAAATGCACAGTTTCATGACACAGTTACCAAGACTATAAACTAGGTAACCGAGCCATATGAGTTTTATAAGGATGAAACTCCTCTCTC
>Ga0182004_10004884_pt1 | contig 10857 bp, 9 predicted proteins | sample Sormic07211540_1_FD_120479 | JGI IMG/M metagenome (GOLD analysis project Ga0182004, IMG submission 120479) | Endophyte microbial communities from Sorghum bicolor roots, Mead, Nebraska, USA - 072115-40_1 MetaG | ecosystem: Host-associated > Plants > Roots > Unclassified | place: USA: Nebraska...
ATGATTTGCATCAAGAGCACTCGTATAATTCAGTGAAGCGGCGTGGGAAGGAGGATGCACGAGCACTGGAGCAGCATGCTATTCTAGCATGATTCGCATCAAGAGCACCCCTATGATTCAGTGAAGCGGCATGGGATGGAATGTAGGATGCACGAGCACTCGAACAGCATGCTATTCTGGCAACGTAGCAAGTAGCAGCACTCATGAACACTGAACTTATCTGCTTATTTATGGTACATTTCATACAAGCGGGATCTAAACTCAGCGTACAGCACGGTTTAGCGAACGACACAACAAACACATCACGACCTACATAGCCGACTAGCAGGTGGTCCTCTGTACGAGTGGTGGTGACCTGGCAAGTGATCTGGCAAGTGGCCCCCTGTTTATTTGTACGAACGAGCAGAGGCTCGAGCCTTCCCGGCTGCTCGCTCAGCCACTCCTGAACATACCAGCACGGTAGCGTTTGTTCAGTTTGTTGGACAAGCTATACGGCGGCTCGTCACCTCCCTCTTCCTCATCTTCCCTCTCTGGCTCATCTCCACGTCCGCCTCCACCTTCTTCCTCCTCCTCCCTCCGCCGTCTTCCTCCTCCCTTTCTCTTTCTTCCTCCTCCTCGCGTCTCCGTGCACGCTCTTCCTCCTCTTGCTCCCTCCTTGCCCTCTCTTCTTCCTCTCTCCTCCGCTGCTTCTCCTCCTCCTTCCTGGCCCGCTCCTCTTCCTCTTCCCTCCTCTCTTCTTCCTCCTCCTCCCGTTTCTTCCTCTCCTCTTCCTCCCGTTCCTTCCTCTCCTCTTCCTCTCGTTCCTTCCTCTCCTTCTCCTCCCGTTCCCTCTCCTCCCGTTTCTTCCTCTCCTTCTCCTGCTCTCTCCTCTCTTCTTCCTCCCGTTCCTTCCTCTCCTTTTCCTCCCGTTCCCTCTTCTCTTCTTCCTCCCGTTCTCTCCTCTCTTCCTCCTCCTCCCGTCGCTTCTTCTCCTCCTTCGCCGCCTTCTCCTCCATCTCCTCAGCGCACGAAATGCACGACAGTATCGTCGAGTCGCGCTGCGCGGACAGCATCTTCTCCACGGCGGTCGAGTTCGGCTGCCCCAGCGCCAGCGCCAGCACCTTCTTTCCAATGGCCTGCAGCACGGAGCCCTTCCCGGCCAGGAACTGCGGGTGGTTCTGCCCCATGTGGGTGCTGAACCCGACGAACACGAACGAGTCGTTGTTGAACGACATCTGCGCCATCGGGTGGAACCGCGGCACCACGAACACGTCGCCTTCCTTCACGCGGAACACCGAGTTCCTGCACCGCCACCTCGCGCCGCCGCCTTCGCCTTCGCCTTCGCCTTCGTCGCCGCGGCCTCCCGGCCCGCCGCGCCGCCTGTGGCCGTGGTGGTGGTGGCCTCTCCTGCTCTCGCCCGACGGGTTGGTGCTGCTCGGGCACACCGTCTGCACGATCCCTGAGCCGTCCGTCACGATCGCGATCTCCGTCGCCTTGGGGTTCCAGTGCGGCCCCATCATCGAACCCTGCAAATTAAACAAACCGGTGGATCGTCGTTGATAGATTAACGCGGCGAGCTGAGATTATCAATCGCGTGATGGATTACATACCGTGGTCAGGTTCACCATGAACATGCCAATGTTGGACCCGTGCAGGGCGTCGAGGTCCTTGTTGGTCATCGTCCGGCTCCACCCGTAGCAGTTCTCGACGTCGGGCTTGCCGGAGTAGAAGTTGAACGCCTTGCTCTTGGATTTCTTGTCCTTGTCCTTGCTCTTGTGCTTCCCCTTGTCCTCCTTCTTCTTCTTGTTCAGGAACTCCTCCGGATCGCGCACTCCTAAGAGCGCGTCAACGATGTCCTCAGTCCAGTTGGGTTTCTCTTTCTCGTCCCCCTTGTCCTCTGGGTTGTAGGGTATAATCTGTGGAGGGGTCTTGGCAGATTTGATCGCTTCTACCACCTCTGCTTTGACCTTGTGAAAGATGGGATCCATTAACTTGCTGATCACCAGGCGTATGTGTATGTACCATGTACAGGCTTACGGTGCACTATGCAATAGTACCAGTTTTCACTTACCCCAAATCCTTGGCGAAGAACATCTGTCTCGAACCCTTTGACCAGCTTACTGACGCTGGAATAAGCTTCCACCTTGGGCTTCTGCTTTGACACAACGTCACAACAACAATCAGATGGGGTCAACCATGGAATGCAGAGGAAGGATCGGAGGTTCATTATTACCGAGGGATCATCGGCGTTGATGCCTTCGCTGGTGAAGATGGCATAGATGCGAAGACGCTGTCTCCTGGCGTTGGGGTAGCTCTGGATGTACAAGATGCTGCCCTGCTCGAAGTTGTAGACGTCTCCTCGCTGCACCTCCATGGAACTCTGATCGCTGCTCTCCTCTTCTATGAAAGTCACCTTACCCCGACCTGTTTGGTGACCAGAAGGTTATTCTACCAAGGACATGTAACTGGTGCTTATTAGTAAAAGTGCGTAACACAGCAAGCATGTCACTATGTCAGTGACCTACCGCTGTGAACGTAGAACACCATGTCGGCATGCAGCTGCACGGGCAGGAACAGCGCTCCAGGGTCCATGGTGATGAAGTGCAGCCGGTACGCCGTGCCCGCCGCGTCGGCGACGTCCACGGCCGTGACCGAGCCGGCCTCGCTGTCCGCCACCGCACGCCGCCTCTCCTTCTCCACCACCTGCCCGCCCACCGCGCCGCCGCTCACCCTCCATCTCTCGTGCTGCTTCTTCCCGGACGCCGCCGCGGCCGCCGAGACGATGACGGCCAGGAGCAGCAGCAGCAGCAGGAGCCACGACCGAGCAGTCGTCGTCGCCACCGCCATGACCCAAGACAGCTAGAATCTCTGTTCTGTTTTTCCCCGTCGCCGCACCTGCGATCTGCAGTGTGTTGGAGCTCGCTTTGGGCCGCTTGATAAGCAGCTGGGCTTGCGCACTCGGGGGGCGCTGCGTGCGTGCGACGTGGGGGGGACGCTGCCGCTGTGACCGTGCATGGGCGAGACGTGGCGCCGTGGCGACGGAGGGTGGTGGTCGCCGGTGTCGTGGCGCGGTGAGGTGTGCCTCGCCATCAGCCACTTGGCCCGCTCTGCGCGGTGAGGTGGACTCCGCGCTGCGTTCGGATATGTCCTTGGCATGCCTGCGCGGTGAAATACAACTACAGAGTACGGTGCTGTGATGCGTTCTGTGGATACATGGCCTAGAGATTTATTCACGTTTTCAGTCATTCAGTGACGTGTACTGCAAGCGAGATTCACGCAAGCTTTGGGCCAGTTTCACCGATTTTTCCAATTTCCAGCTAATTCCATGGCCTCGTTTAGTTCACTCTGAAAACTAAAAACTTTTCAAGATTCCCCGTCACATCAAATCTTGGAGCACATGTATGAAACATTACATATAGACAAAAATAAAAACTAATTGTACAGTTTGCTTGTAAATCACGAGATGAATCTTTTAAGCCTAGTTAGTCCATGATTGGAACGAAAATGCTACAGTGCCGAAATCTATTTTTTTTCGGAACTAAACAAGGCCTAAGTTTATAAAACCCGAAGTCTACAAAATAGACAAAAAGAATGATCATCATCACTCCATCAGCGATTGAAGAGGAGAAGTTTGAGACTCTGTTGGAAACACTCTATACCTATGAGGGCTGGGAGTCAAGGATGTTCAACTGATGTGTTTTGGAAAATAATCGTCAATATCAAGATCGAAATGCTGATAACAAGACCTGCTGATAACAAGATTAGACCTCATCACAAAAGCGGTGCTTTTGGATTGATGCACCAACTAAGAAATTGCTGGGAGCACCCAGCCCGACGCTCTAAACATTTCCTTTTGGCGGTTCTGTTAGATGAGTTCCCAAGGCTTCTATCAGATGTCCAACAGGCATTATATGATGCAGGTTACCTACCCCAACTAGATAACAGAACATGGACTGAGTTCTGTTATCACAGTGGTCTTTGGTCGTCGTCTTCTCCAAACATCTGCATAGATACTTGGTCTTCTTCCTCGGATTATATGATACTTTCTGATGGCCTCCATTGTACATCTGCATAGATACTTGGTCTTCTTCCTGGGATTATATGATACTTGGGGCGTGAATTGGTCTCTGTAAGTCAGCAAACAGTGGATTCTGTGAATTGCTGTGTATATGATACATTCTGATGGCCTCCATTGTACATCTGCACAGATACTTGTTCTTCCTGGGATTATATGATACTTGGGGTGTGAATTGGTCTCTGTAAGTCGGCAAACAGTGGATTCTGTGAATTGCTGTGTATGATTACGACAGACATGTAACTTAGCTTTTATAATTTTGTGTCCCAATCGACAACTGTGGCATGTAATGATATATTACGCTGCCTCACGCCTGCGTAACATGCTAGGGGACTGACTAGTATGATCCATTTTTGTCCTTGGTGTAATGTGAAGAGGAAATATACAAGATTGTACCTTCAGGAGGCTCCCTAAGACAACAATCTTGACCACAGATTATAAGGATAATCTTATACATGTTTTTCCAGAGGGAGTACCGAGTACATGTTAAAAAATTAATTAAGCTCTGATCAAACTTCACTCCATTAGGATCACTACCATCTTACAGTCTACAAGGCCATTGTATAACAATTCGTCATATACTGCTGCATAATCATCAGAATCCAGGAAAAGCAGGTGGACAGCAAATTCTCTAACAAAAATTCTGCTAGATCATAATATATATATATATTTTTTAAAAAAGAAGAGGATTCACTTTATTTTCTTCCGCAAAAATCCCGCTTGCCAAAAAGAGCTTCCTTCAATTATTATCCAACGGCACAACTGAGCCATCTTGCACTTGAACACAGCTACTCCACTCGTGATCTGGAGTAATGACATGCAATTACTCCTTGCTGCAATGGACATAACAACACGCAATGACGCAATAAACTAAATAAACATGTTAATACCAAGAGGTAACACTGACAGTGATATCCCTTATAGTCATGAGCTTACATGATGGCATAAAGTTAGCACCCTACATTTTGAGCAACTTCCAATATATAGATAATATCAATCTTAACCAAGAGATAAGCATGCCGGTGCTTCCTTTTTTCTTGAAAGCATTTTCTTTGAAGAAAGGTGAACAAAAACTTCCAAACAATATTAATTTTTGTGGTGTGGTTATTATGACCTCAAGAATTGATTCACGGATGCTCTTAAAAACATGTTTGAAACTCAGACAAAAATCTGCACAATTAACCTTCTACAAAACAATATTCTAAATAACACCCATCCTTAATGATTTAATATTTCCCCAGTGATCTTACATATTTGAATGTCATAAAAACTGAAATAGCCTAAGCTGGTTCCATGATTTCTTAATGCCACCGATACAAATTTAAAAATGCAATAATTGCTAGCAAGTCTGCATATATGAACTTACCTATTCCAGAAGCACAGAAGTTATTCTAAAAACGCAGACCATGAGAAGTTCTGGAACTGGTGTGGAAACACCAGATGCACTTGACATAAAAGTCCAGAATGCACTTATTTGGCAAATATCCTGATTAGAGAGAGAGTACCCTCGGCTCAGGTTCGATGTAGGTCCAGCCATCAATAGCCTCGTGCGCCAATGTCGGCACCGCGGCTTCACAGGTGATTGATCTGCGCATGGGTTCAGGACATCAAGCATCAACCTGGCTGTCACAACAGGTCAACAGGCATGCATGCACAACATTCACATGGTATCAAATATGATTATTATTCAATGGTACCCACATTTGAGCAGGGTCTTCCACTTCTTCTGATCATCTTACTCTTCATGTATATATTTTGTCAAAATCATCATGACCTTATCTTCCTGAATTGATTGGACATCAGCATTCTTTAGTAACCTACATCTTAGCAACTGCAACAGCTTCGATAAATTTGTCATCTTTAATGCATTAATACGACCAAAACTAGATACCAAAGCACAAAACTGAAAATTATAAGAAATTTGTAAAGCATGTTTGATGGCATTAGTGACATTACTCAGTGCGCATTCAGAACATTTCTCATAATCACAATCTAATTTACTTATCAAGAAAGGAAAATAAATTCTGTTCTTTCATGCATTCATTTCTAAAATAATACTTTGTCCATTAGTCAAAATATATTTATTCAGGACTTAATTGCCTCCAAATTAGTTGATGCAGTGAGCAACCAAGAACAATAATAAACAAATTGCATATTGTTACACCTAAACCTATATCTTTCAAACATAATAAATTTGATGATACCTTCCTCAGTTACAACCAAAAGCTTGCTTGACATAAGTCCAGTGTCAACCATCACCACTTCAACTAAGACTGGTTGGAGAAGGACAACTGCGGCAAGTGAAGCATGGCAGAACATTACCATTACAGTCCTTAATGAAATTCCAACTGTGGTAATTGGGTGTGACCAAAGTTGTACATGCTAACAAGCCATAGCGTGTCATAGGCATATCAATTTTGGCTCATCACAGTAGTTAAACAAACAAACAATGACTATAAATTTAGGGACGAATAGTATGGAACAAACTTATAATTTAGAGAATTAGTACCTAGTAAATCCAGGCCATAAATCAGTACTGCTCAGTACATATTATCCTATAAACAAGAAAGAAAAATATCATCCTGTACAATAAGTTGATGGAGACTAGGCATCCATAGAATGACACTGTTTTGTCAGACCTAGATAGGATGAAGCGTTATGCTGTCATCTTAATAGCAAAATTCCAAAATCTGAAAGTTTTTCCAACTACAACAGTAATTTTATGTTCAAATGCACTTGAGTTGGACCCAAGAGCTTAAATCTAAGAGAAAAATTCCATTCCATTTTTTTTTATGTTCAAATGTACTTAAATTGGACACAAAGTGTGAATTTTCGTCACAGACCTGAAGCTGTGATCTTGTGCCAGAAGGAAACTAAATGAATGACAAGATGGCCCAGTGACAACAAGATTTCTACATCTAAAATAGCAGAGCAAAGTGACTGGCACAGAGAAAAAATGGTCGATGCTGCTGAGATGTTCTGGCTTTACATCAACCACCTAGGACACGGTGATTCTTTTGGAAAACTGAAGCATAGGAATAGAACTACTAAATCATGGAAAAACTTAATTAAATAAATACCCTGTTATAATCTGATATAAATACTGCACAAAGATAAACACAGCTATAAGAATATTAGGAAGTATAAAGTAAGATTGCTTCACAAATAGTTTGACATTTTCTCCATGTCATAAAGCTAACAGATGCTTTCCCTGTCCTAATAAACTATAAAGTAAACATGGTGTGATTTAGCCGAGAAGCTTTTTTTTTCAGGTAAGGCAAACACTCACCTAGCCATGATGTGATGAAGATCTGGTGCGTCACAGTGCATAGAACCATATAGAATTTGTGGCAAAAAAAAAAGAAGAAATCCAAGTGCTTACTGATAAATGCTTGACAAAGAACATCTTAATGAGCATAGAACTCAGGAAGTCCTCATAAATATTTTTTAAACAAAAAAAGAATCAAAATGCTTAATCTTTCAAATTTCAATGGTTGTGGACAAAGAATATATGTAAATTTCAATGGTTGAAGTGATCAATGCTATCTCAGCTATGTCATTGGCATTCCATGTCTGGCGTCTTCCGGCAACAACCATGGCAACGCAGCGACCAGCACCACCGGCGGTTCAACCTGTGCCACGAATTGCAGTGGCCATCTCATCTGTTCAGGCGCCCAACGGACTCGTTGGCTGCTACATCCTCCTCTTTTCAGCCCACGCGACGCTAACTGTTGGGTCTTTTCCATGGGATCCCGGACAACATAGTTGTAGTCCACCTTTATTTCATATTTTTGTTTTAAATAATAAAGGTAAGCTGAGATGTAAAAGGCTTAACCCTCGATCACGTCTAATAGGTCTGCGGCAACTATCCAGCTCGAGGACGAGCTGGGTCTCCAAGGGCGGGGGAGATGTCATGGGCAGGCAACGGACTGCCTGGGCCGACGGGCTGATAGTTCGGCCCAGTTATCTTTATAAGTTTAGTTATCTTTGTATTTGCAATTTATTTAGTCCCAAATAGGTTATTTAGCAAAAGAGGTGAAGTACAAGGGACATAAATATCTGTAGACTCTATTAATATAATCAAGCAATGAATTATGAAGAAACAATTCTAGTCCCCCTCAATCTCTCAAGCTCTTGGCAAAGCATAAGGCCTAGTTATCTATCCCAAAATACCCACCACGTTCATAACATGCTAGGACATATTTCTGATCCTATCTACAAATGACAGTACCAGAATGAAACACAAATCATGCCACTTTTTTGGAAGAACTGATGTCGCATCTCAAGCTCACTTAACATGATATAAATGTTATATCCAAACTCATGGGGTTTGAATTTACGATAAAAATCAGGCACTATGTAATACTTAAATAACTAATGAACCAGACATATAATAACATATATGAATCTGCCTTTAACTGGATATCTAGGGGTGTTGAAAACTTGAACTGTAAGAGCTGACTACATGCCAAGCATCCTTTGGATATTGATTATTGAAGCACAGAGACATTATTTCCAAGTGAATGTCTAACTCATTCAGGTAGAAACTAGACATTTTCATATGGGAACCAAACATGGTTGCAACTACACAGGATACTTAATGGTCTGGTCCACTATACTGTAGTACACAATTTCAATTGACAACCTACTATGGCATATGAACAACTTGACACTACCATTGTTTCTATTTTCCTTTTTTTACGATACTACTATTGTTTTTCTTTAAGTGAAGGCAGTTCCAGGATCAAGAAGGAACTATGTTCAGATCCTCTATTCAAATTGTGCAGTCCTTTGTGCTATAACCAGAGCAATAAGCTTGACTGACCTATGAAACCTCTGGTTTTTACAAAGTCAGTGTAAAAATATTATATCTTATGTGCAGTGACAGAAATCTCATTTTTTATTGAGAAAAGATTAGAATTGCATCATCCACGTTGATTATGATATAGTGATATATTGTATGGGAAGGACACAGCAACTGTTTTTAGTTCTTTAAAGTTCGACATCTCTGCGTATCCGTGAACTGCCACATAAAAAAATAGATCAACAGCTTCCACAAATTATAGTTAGACACTTTTTATTGTCATAAAACATAACTTACATCCAGGGTAATTGGACAGACAAGTATGCATTGCATACAACCAAACCAAACTTTTTATTGCCATAAAGCACAACTTACATCCATGGTAATTGGTCACACAAGTATGCATTGCATACAACCAAACCAAACAGCAGGTCCATTCCTACATCCAGAAGGCTACAGGAGAAAACGATGAAAGATGCTTTGACACTAGATAGGAGTTGGTGGTGCGGCCAATGGTTTGCAGCTCTCCCTTGTGATTGTGCTTGAGGCCGAACATGGTAATATGGAGCATGCAGCCATCACAGTCACCAAAGGCGTCCTCATAGTCCAGTCCCTCACGCACCACACACTCCACAATGCAAAATCTGGAACCACCCATGTACGTCAGAGTAGGGCCACGAGCCACCTTGTCTTTGCACCACAGCTTGTCCTTGACCATCTTCCAGTCCGGCTGCATGGCACTTGTGCTGCTGTGAGAGACGACTTGGCAGGAGCAAATGCCACCATCCTTGTGAAGCCCAACCCATGCATCCAGTTCACTGTCAAAGAAGCCTTCATGTCTGAAAGGCAACACCCATTCCCCATGGTACCTCCACTCGCAGTGCCTGGCGTCAAAGGAGAAGGTCCGATCACCTATATGCGTTCTGTGGGCAGACATGAAGATGGTGTGTCCATCCGGGTGAAGGGCGTAGGAGACAATCACTTCATCCGTCTTGAATGGTGGTGGGGAAGGCACACTTTGCCATGACCAATCCAAAGTTGGGGTTGATGGACACAGACCCTGCTTGGCACTGTCCGTCGACATCACCTCAAAGGAGTGCTGCCTTTTGGCAAAGAAGTATGCGAATGCATACAGCGTATCAGCGGCGGACACAAAGTTGTTAATGCCGCCGAGTAACGGATCCGGGAGGCAAGGGCCGGTGGCCAGCGCCGCCGTCTCTGTGTCGTAAACGAGGGTCCCACGGTGCCTGTTGCTCACAGTGAAGATGTTGCTTCCCAGGGCAGCAAAACTCATGGGACAACAAGGCACAGGTGCCACCAGCCGGAGGACGGGGGGTTCCCCGAGGTGAGGGTTGGCAACGTCGATCTTATGGATCGAGAAGCCCTTGGCCCAATCATCCAGCACCAGATAGAGATGTTTTTGCTTCTGCAACCTCTTGCCAATCCCCTGTCCCTGGCCCTGGCCCTGGCCCTGGTCCTGCTCCTGCCGCCGCTTGGACATCCCCCCTCCAACAATTGTGTGCTCCTCCACCGAGTTATCCTGATTCAGAGGTCCGTTCCGTTCCTTACTGGGAAATATTCGATTTTTCGTTGCAATCGGGATGTCTGACAGGGCCAAATCTGCCAATACATCGAGAGCAACTTAGGATGCCTTTACTTATGGAGCCTCAGCAATGCTTGCGCCAGGTAGGGCTCCTCCCCTCTACCTAGATTGTAATCGAATTCGGAAATTAAACCGTCCAAGTTGGGGTCACGTACCTCCGCTGAATCCGAGCGTTCTAGCGGCCTGGGACAGAGTAGTCGCACGGCGTCGTCAACTTTCCCTCCATCCCTGCGTGCCCGATGGCGCGGTGCGCCCGTGCCGCCGCCGCCGCCGCCGCCGCCCGCCTCTCTCCCAGCGCACCATCGCCTTCCCCGCTCGGCTCGTGTAGGCCGTAGGCGGGTACTCCCTAAAGGAAGATGTGGCTTCCGCCGCCCCTTGGCTAACCCAGTTGTTTTA
>Ga0182004_10004885_pt1 | contig 10857 bp, 5 predicted proteins | sample Sormic07211540_1_FD_120479 | JGI IMG/M metagenome (GOLD analysis project Ga0182004, IMG submission 120479) | Endophyte microbial communities from Sorghum bicolor roots, Mead, Nebraska, USA - 072115-40_1 MetaG | ecosystem: Host-associated > Plants > Roots > Unclassified | place: USA: Nebraska...
CACCAAAGTGCATGTGTGTTAGCTTTTCACAAACATTTTCACCAAAGGAGTTAGGTTAGCACTTTACTAGATCCTAATGCATATGCTCAAGATATGGACCTAGTAGCACTTGATTCGAGAGATAACCGTGATTTCCCCTCTTGATAGTCGGCTATCTATACTAAATCCGGACAATCACTTCTCTACTCAACTTAGACCGGCAAAAGTAAAATCCTATGTTTATAGCTTTGCCTTGATCACTTTACTCTATGTCTATCACCATGATCTCCACTTCATGCTTCATCCCTTGTGATCATGTGGCCACCTTTCCATGCCACCTTGCTCCTTCATCACATGTGTTGCCATGCCTATCTCAATTCACTTAAACACAAGGCATTAGCAACTTGGTGTCATTAATTACCAATACCAAACTTGGGCTTTCAATCTCCCATGGCTTGGCTAGAGACCTCACCGACGGCGTGCATGTTACCGGTCGTCCTCATTCTCTGTTCTGTTTGACCGACATGTGGGTCTCGTGTGTTAGTCTCTCTCTTTTCCCTCCCTTTTTGTTTATTCAAAATTATATTTTTGCCCAACTTGCAAAAAATCATATCTTCTGCTCTAGGACTCCAAATCTGGTGATTCAATTTTTTTGGTATTCTCTAAGATGTGTAATTTTCAATAAAAATATACTTTATGCCATGTTTTATGCAAAAATAATTAGTTATTAATTATGCCCTTTATTCATGGTTAAATGAGAAGAAATTCATATCTCTGTGTATATAGCTTAAAATGCCATGAAAAATTTATGATATGCTTTGGGTGGTATGAGTAAGCTCTGGTGTAAATTTCATGAGTTTTTAGTACTATATTATATATTTATGAATTGTACTTGTTTAATTGAATAAGTGTTTGTATGATTTTTCATAATTTATTTATGAGTCCTTTTGTGATGAGTTTTGGTGAATGTTATTCTTGTGGTAGGTTAATGCCAAGAATAATCTGAAATTTGTTGTTTCATACTTGTCAATAGAAGTTCCCTATTTACGAATAAATACACCTTGTCATCTGTTAATTTGAATATCTCAAATTCTGTATGTCCAATTGCCTTGAAATTTGTAAAGTAGTTCTTAGTTCATATGCTTATGCTCCTGTAATTTTTGTAGATTTTTCTGAGCATCTTAAGTAATATCTCTTATTTATGCTTTAGTCAATAAACAATTTAATAATTGTAATTTATTGAATGTTTGGAAATAGCAAGTTACTTTTTGGTAGTCTCATGATATGTATATCATGTTAATTCACTTGTTTTGCTCTAATCATGTTTTTGCTCTGTCATTAAATAATTAAGTTAGGGGTTGATGTCCTTTTAAGACAGCAATGAGTAACTTTACTAATTACCCCTTGCTAATGATGTTTTCTGGAAGACTTGTTTATACCAAAGTTGTAGAGAACTTGTTGATATAACTGCTGTTAAAATTTGGTGGCATTTGGCCATGTAGTTTAGGAGTTGTTGCTGCTTTAAGTTAGAATGCAGAAGTATGTGTTTTCTGTTATTCTGAACCTAGCTATGATAATGTGCTTGTTTGAATGTCTTACTGCTTGAATCATGCCTTGATGTCTAAAAGTGATATGTGGGCAATTTTATATGATTTCCAGATTGTCTTGTATCAAGTCTTTTGGTTTAGTGGATCTTTAGTTACGATCTATATTTCTGAGCTGCTGTGTTGTCCTGATATGAGTAGTTGCTCTTGTGTAGAATAGCTTAGGGTTTGTTTGGTTTTGTGATGTTAGTATTTTGTTTAGAACTGGGGTTTACTCAGTAAATGAGTGTTCAGTGATGTTAGTTGTGTAATCCTTATGTTAAGCATCCATCATGTCCCTCCTATGCATACTTGTTCTCTTGCTCAATGCATGTGCATGCAATAGGTGCATCGGAAGGCGGGGCATTCCTTGAGATCGAAAGGGTGTAACCAAAGGACCAGGAGGCCAAATAGGAGTCGAAGGTCCAGCCAGCAGATCCCGGGGAGCCCAAAGAGGTGATGGAGTGTCTGTGTCACGAGCCCTCCATGTTCGTGAAAGGCAAACCCCGGAGCATTAGGAGTCTCCTAACTATTTTACCAAAGCTTGAGTTAATATTTATGCCTATATCTATTGTTGCATTAAGTATAGGAGTTGGTATGAAACCCTTGCTACATATATACCATACCCTTGTCTATATATATTATCCTACCTTCTTTGTATAGTCAAGATCGAGTAGCAGCTTAGCCATGCTTTAACCGATAGAAGTCAGGTGATATCCTGTCACCAGCGAGCTTTAGGGTGTCATGTTGGGTCATGGTTGGCTATATTTTGCTATCATGGAAAAGAACCTTAAATTAATGAACTAAGACCGGACAGAGTTTTATATGGTGATAGCAACTCTGTCTGTGTCGTTTAAGGACCGATTCGCTGTACGTCTCTTGTCATGTTGAACGCATGCCTGACACTTAGTTGGCTGGATAAGTCGTTCCGACTGCGAAGCCGAGTAGTACAACTCAGGTCGGAGGCCGGCAAGTATAAAGTGTGCACTACCGAAGGAAGTGCAGTGTGCTGGGGGCCATTGGTGTAAGACTAAGGGCAGGTGATTTGAAAGTCCTGATCGTTCTAGCGGAGTGGCAGCCCTAGGAGTACGGCGCTGATCGGGACCGTGATTTCTGAGTTGTACCATAGGTGACATATTTGCTCTTTGATGGGGGAAGCATGGGTGAGTGCTAGGAATAACCCTCCAGCTATATAGGAATAGATTCAAATTGTTGTCTCTCTCAGATAGTGAGAACTTGGCAGAGCAGCGACAACGTAGATTTCACTAAGCAACTTAATGGTTCTATGATGATGTTGATCATGATTACAAACCTTGATAAACCTGATATGGTTATTATTGATTGCCTTAATCAAGTGACTGTTGAGTACAAGTGCTAATCTAGTGGATAGGTTAATGAATTATATATTAACTTGATGCTTAAGAATTGGTTACATCTCTAAGTCAGCTTTTATGCAAAAATATTGTCAAGCAAGCTCCACTTATATACTAGCCTTGCATACTTTTTGGTGTCATTTATTTTTGTTAGACGAGTAAGTCGTAGCTGAGTACATCCTCGTACTCAAGGTTTATTCCCACCTATTGCAGATAACACGTTCTATGACGGGTGCTGCAAGGTCTGTCTTCTTCCTGCTGGGGTCCTTGGGATGGGGACTAAACCGTTGGACACGGTTCTCTCAGTCATCTTACCTGACTTGCTTTTGTGGATGTGATCCGACACATGTTGTATTAATGATAACTTGCGAACTTGTTGTCAAAACTATGTTGCTTCCGCTACCTATGAACTTAGTTTGTAATAACTTAAGTGAACTCCGATGTTTGTAATCTTTGGCAAGCTATGTGTGAACTGATGTAGTAGATGATGTATTATGCTGAACTTATTACGATCTTGGTATGTTGCTCAGTTGGTTTGAAGTCCCTCTGATTTCAGTTGACTGCCGGGATTATATGGGTTCAAGTCTGAAAACTTGATTGCTCCGGTGATTGTTTTTACAGTTGTGCTCTTATAATTTGCTCGGTTCTATGACAATAATCTATGTAGAATCGTCCTCCCCCTCTTAGGATCCAATCTCTCCCTTATATTTTAAGGTAGGTCATGTATATGGTGCTTTAGGGGAGCTAAGCCGATGCTCTACAGGTGCTAGAATATAGGAAGGTTTTGCAGTGGTTCTCTATGGACCATGGCAATGTCGTGGAGCCAAAGAATCTCTGGATGTCGTCTGCCCTGTTCTAACACAATACGTGTTAGGCTATGTTGGCTTGGACCGGCCCTCCCCAGGTGCGCCTTTCGGATGCTTCTTGGTGGCAAAGTAGGCAAGATCGAGAGGTTGACGTGCGGACCTAGGAGCCCCTGAGCCCCTAGAGGCCACAAAGAAGTTTGTCTTCTTGCTTCGTGCCTCGTGCATGACCATGTTGGTGGAGTGGTTGACAGTACCATGCCCAAGGGGCAGTGCTGGGGAGCTCCCTAAGGCTTGGTGGCTTGGGGCTTACCTTGTTGTGCCCAAGCCTTGGCTAGCACTAGAGGCTAGGAGGGAGCCAAGGATCAGTTCTAGGCTTTCGTTGATCAAGAGCCTAGGGCTCAGGCGAGCCTTCGACTCCTGAGCAGGGAGGCAGACATGCTCAGGCTTGGCTAGATTCCTTGGCGTGAGGATATAACCCCCAAGCCCCAAGCAATCTTGGAGAGGTCGGTCGAGTGGTCTCTCGATCAGAAACCTTTGATCTGGAGGCTTAACATTCTCCTATGTTGGGATCTCATCAGCTCCCCTTGAGGCTATGTCAAGGAATTGTGTGGAGTCTTTACTAAGATTGAGATAAAAGTGTTGTCTAGATTGGTTGTTAAAGGTGGGTTAGACCTACCTATAAGTCTTATTGAATCCATCCCATCATCCCCGGGTTAATCATTTTACGCAAAACGAAGATGAAAGCATAAGTAGGATCGTGGTAGGTGTGGTTCACTCAGTGTGTAGAGTGAATCTGAGCCGCTATCATTTTTTCAAGACATATGTGCCAATGTTTTATTGTTAAAAAATTTGACAGATTTGGGGTATGAAATATGTCACAGCTATGTAGACAGACCCTGAATTTGACAGATTTGGGGTATAAAATCTATCGCAGTTATGTAGACAAACCCTATTGTATATTAGGTGGATAGAAGAATAAGATATTTTTGGGACTAGTCCATGTATATATAAGGTTCCAGGATAGATCTTCACATACAAACTATGCATCGACACAGACAGACTCAATAGAACAGCTCTGTGAAAACAGAAGGGTCAGGTTTCACTTTCGGCTGTGGCGTCCCCATATCACTATTACTGTAATTGAAAAGAAGATGCCAAATCCCAATGCAGTGAACATGAAGAGCAGGACATCTATAGAGTCCTCTGAAACATGTATCAGGCTTGTATCTGTTCGGTTGCTGCATTGTTTCAACACTGGAGGTCCACATAAACCAGTGTTCCCCAGAAAAGAGCTATTGGAAAATGTGGAGAACTGAGATGACTCTGGTATTCGTCCAGCCAACATGTTATAGGACAGATTCAAAGTCGAAAGGAAGTTCAGTGATGCTAGCTCCTCTGGGATCTCACCAGAAAGCTCATTTGAGGAGAGGTCCAATGATTCAAGTTGTTTTAAGCTGCCAAATTGAGCTAGAATTGGCCCTTCTAGAGCATTATGAGACATGTTGAGCCCGAGAAGGAGCACAAGTTCCCCAATGGACTCAGGGATGGTACCGCAGAATGCATTGTCTGAGATATCCATCAGCACAAGGGTCCTCAATATATTCAAGTTGGTCATGTAATTCCCTTTGTATGTTATTGCCGCTGTAAAATGGTATGTTTGCCCATGGTGATATTGATTTTGCATGACTAATGTCTCGTTATCAGATCTGGTCATCATAGACTTGAGCATCTTAAACCATCCTACTGGCAATGTACCAGTGAAGTGGTTTGAAGAGATATCGGCAATTCGCAGTTCTGTAAATGCACATTTGTTTCCGTCTACTGTGTCATATGATGGACCTAGCAGCTGTCCAGTGAACTTGTTAGATTTGAGGACAAGAACTTGAAGTTTAGGAAGTGTGCTAATCCAACATGGGAAAGAGTCACTTATCTGATTGCTTCCAATGTCGAGTATCTCTAGATTCCTGCAAGCACCTAGAGATCTGGGTATTTTCCCCTCAATCCCATTGCCACTTAAATCCATCACCTCGAGTGCACAGCCTTGGCTAATGCTATCAGGTAACTCTCCAACAAGTTTATTTTCTCTTAGACTTAATACCTGAAGTGTGCTGAGATCATTCATTAAACAAGATGGGATTGAACCAGTTAAGTTGTTATTAGAGAGATCAATGAGTTGTAGAGTCCTAACAGCACTACAAATTGACGGTGGAATATTTCCAGAGAGTCTATTTTTGGAGGCCTTAAAAAGGAGAGTACCAATGAGATAGCTAGAGAAATTAAGAGGCAAGGATGAAAACTGGTTGTTCGAGTAATCTAGTGTGAGACTGCCATCTCGTGGTATAGGCATAGGCCCTTCCAAAATGTTGAAACTGACATCAAAGTATTCTATGTGTACAGGAAGCAAAGGGTCAGAGCCAATATCGGGAAACATATTATGTGATATGTTGAAGAGGTGGATGTAAGAGCCATTCCAATTCTCCCATGCCCACCGAGGTATTGGCCCATCGATTTGGTTGTTTGAGAGGTCAAGACCAGTGATGCCTTGGAGATGCTTCAATATGCTGGGGAAACTAGACATTCTGCAAGATGCTAAAAGCAGGAATTCGACTTTAGGGGAGGACGCCAGTGAAGAACTATTTTCTCCATCTACCACTTGCAGTTCATTGTTTGAGAGATTCAAGACAGTTAGATTTTTCATATTTGAGAACAAAGTAGACAGTTGCACCGTGCCTAGAAAATTGTTTGACTGGAGCAGGAGAGTCTGTAGTTGGGTCAAATTTGAGATGTGTGGAGGTATCTCCCCATTGAAGTTGCAATTGTACAGTGCTAATTTTGTCAATTCCCTCAAGTTCCCTATCCAAGAAGGTATCCGTCCAGATAGACCACAGTAAAAGAATTTGAGAACTCTGAGAGAAGTCAGGTTTGAGATCCACGACGGCATGGACCCAACTAGCTGTAACCCAGACACCTCAAGCAATTCCAAGGATTTGAGCTCACCTATCGAAGAGGGCAGTACTCCAGAAAAGCCACGTGCACCAAGGCCCAACATATTTAGAGACTTGAGGTTGCCTATGGAACTTGGAATTGTACCTGAGAAGTTGGTGTTGTTGACAAACAGATTCTCCATGTTGGTGTCCTGCGTGAAATAAGTTGGCAGAACACCAGAGATCCCAAGGTTTCCAGAGAGGTCAAGTGTTTGTAACTTCTTGTGTAGGAATATGATGGGAGGGAACCATCCATCAAACTTATTTGTCGAAAGCTGAAGAACTGTTAGGTTGGAGAAGCCAGCCAAGAACTCTGGCACTGAACCAGACAAGTGATTATAATGAAGATCGATCACTCTGAGAAACTCCAATGCCGAGAAGGATTTACATATGGAACCTGACAGCGAGCAGTATGGTAAGCTGAGAACCTGAAGCTTAGGAGTGAATTTGGCCACGTCGTGACACCATCGCGGCCCGTTGCCGGACAGGTCCGCCGTGCCCAAACGGAGCTCCTCCAGGTTCGTGAGATTCTCAAGTAGAGTGTCAAGGTTTGCCGCCGAAAGCTGCCAAATGGAGTCCGAGGTGTAGTGAATTTCGCTGTTTTTGTCGTCGAAATCAACGACCCAGAACCTCGTTGAGAGATCAAGATGAACCAGGTTCTTGAGGCGACTGATGCCAGACGGCACCGAGCCTGCCAAGTTGGTGTCGGAGAGGTCAAGGTGGGTGAGAGCGGTGAGCCGCTCGAACCCGGCGGATGGGAGCTGGGACATGTTGAAGTCGTTGCCGGAGAGGTCGAGGTGGGTGAGCGAGGTCAGGCCGAACAGAGCTGGGTCAAGGCCGCCGCCAGCTTGCAGCTGCCGGCCGCGCAAGTCGAGGCTGGTTACACGTCCATCTGCGTTGCCACAGCTGACGCCTTCCCAGCTGCAGCAGTCCGTGCCGGCGACCCATGACCGGAAGGTGGTGGAATCGCCGCCGGCGCCGGTTGTGTTGAAGGAGTGCTTCAGACGGAGGAGCGAGGAGGCCTGCCCCCGCTGGCAGGGAACCAGGGGTGTGGACGACATAGAGTTGGTGTGTGTCGTCGTCACAGCAAGCGTGTATATGATGTGGATTTGTAGGAGAAGGAGAAGCATGGCTGAAAATGGTTGGAGCAGCTGATGCGGATGTCTAGCGGAGGATGAAGTGTTGCTTGGTTCTTGTGGCGTATATATAGAGAGAGACCAATCTACCTACAGCCTACACTATGTTTTCACACGTAATAGTAGCACTACAAATTGAAATTGCCAAGTAACCAAGTCATGAAACATGTCCATCAACAGTTGTCCATGTAATAATTGAGAAGGGTGTGAACATTTTCTTTTTATCCGTTGTTTTTACTTCCCGATAAGTCAAATGTAGTCAATTTTGACTAAATATATATAACTATATTGTTTATAGTACATTATTAGTATCATTAGATATATTGTTGAATCTATTTTCATAATACTTATTTGGAGATATAAATATACTAGTATTTTTATAAATTTAGTAAAATTTAAAAAAGTTTGACTAGCATATACTTCCCATAGCAACGGATTTTACAGGACAGAGGGAGTAAATAGTTGAACAGGTAAGTCTTCGCATAAAAAAAAAGAACAGGTAAGTTATGTCGCAAGTTGTATTACAACAACTCTGTCGTCAGAACCCAGAACAAATTATATTATTGGCTTGCCACTGAACTATTTTTATTCTTTATGCATACTTTATATAATTATTAGTTTACTCATCACTTGAGGTAATTTTGTGTCCTCATGTTTTTACAGTCTAAAGAAAACCAATTGTTTGAAGCATCAATTTGCCAAAAGAACAAGGGAATCCAAAGGAACACTGTCGAGTCAAAAGAAGGAAAAGAACAAGGAATCTAAAGGAATAGTGGAAACGTATGGAAAGAATTTTGCCTATAACAATGAGTCTTCATCTTTTTGTGTTTCAAGTTTACACATCATATTAACTGAATGATTACCTCTTCGAAGGTTTTTTTCCGCGTCGTCTTTATCTTCTTCTCCCCCATGCCGCTGTGTGGCTCATAGTTTAATTGGCGTTGGCTCCTGGGCCTTGGCCCATGTCCTGGTAATCCGCGTCAGCTGTGGCCAACTTTGGTAAATGAAAATTTACAAATTGTGATCAAAGATGGTATACTATTTTATCTAAAAAAAAGACCAAAGATAATTTTTAATTGAAGAAAAGAGAATAGCGGACAAAATCTTAGCACATGTATAATATAAGCACATATTTCAACATTTAAGCTTGCTAAAAAATCACCATTATCTTGGATGTGCTCACAAAAGGAGGTTAACAGCAGAGGCCACCATTACACAGTATCTAGCTCAATATAATAAGAGTACAGCAAAGTAGGATATTAATCAATAGAACACAGTTACATATTTTCATCAAAATTTAACTTTCTAGCAGACAAGGAGGACATTGCGGCATCTTCCTGAATTCCAAGTAAAAGATTTGTAAATCCTCCTTGCATGTAAGGTGCAGAAGCATATCCATATTTGAACAAAGGAGAAGGCATGGTTGAATCATTGGTGAAGTTTGACATAGCACTAGTACCACCACTACCACCAGCATAAGGGTCCTGTGCATAGATATGAAACTGTTCGTAACAATATCCTGTTAGTGAATAAATACGAAAAGGAATAATGAGTCAAATTGATGACTTACAATTAATTGGTTCGGATCATCACTTGCATTTCTATTTTCTGTAGCCTGATTTGTATTTTCTGTACACAAAAAATTAAATATGAAAAAATTACTACAGAAGTAGCAATGCTGGAAATAAAAAAAACTAAAAAAAGATTTGATCATTGTACCTTTCTTCTTAGCAGTTTTCTTCTTTTTCCCTGAATTTATTTCAAGTACGTTTGTGGTCTGTTTTTTCTTTGGTCCTTTTACTACTCGTGAAATTTTAAACAATATTCTGCCTTTTAATGGGTCTGTTGCACAATTAGCCTCATCGGATTTCTGTTTCAGCTTGCTCAAAGAAGCATCTGCTTCCAAATCCAATTTTTGCATGCCTTTTCCCAAATCATAAAGAAGTTCTTTTGATTGTGAACACTTCAATGTTGTGGATGTCGCCATTCATGATATACATATGCAGCCCACGTTTTGTTACTTTCTGTCACACTTTCTTGTTTGTCAATGTAGAATTCTCTTTTTGCATATTTTGTCCATCTTGCCAATATATATTGCGGTGGCAAAATAAAAACATTATTTGCAGTTAAGACTTTTAGGGTGTGCTTGCACAATATACCTGTAAGATAAATAGTCAATTTACATCCATTCATATTATATTAGAAACTTATAGTAATTGAAAAATGTGTGTACATACCTATACATTCAAACTTTCTGCAAGAATATGTAATGGTCATATCTACAATGTTAAAATGAACTGTTGCTCCATGATTAGAGTGCATATGTGTAACCTCGTATGTCAAGATTGACCCATCAGCTTGATCAATTTCCATGAGAATAAAAATTGTTCTTTAAACACTTCCTCAAACTCCGAGTACATCCTTCTTGTATATGATTCAGCCACAGTCTTTAACAAGGGTAAATTTCGGATGCTTGTAAGTGAGGTTTTTCTGTGTGAGTTAAAATCTGCATCTAATTCATTTTCACGAGGACTGGCGGAAACCTTATCACATTCTGCATGGAGTTCTGAAAGTCCAAGACTCCTCCAAAATCTTTTCTTAAATACATTATTCATACCTTCGCTCCTTTGAGTCAAGTTCATGTCAGTTGTAAAAGGGTCATGGTAGACAGCAGCCCACTTTTTTCTCAAATCATATAAATTTTTCCTCCATTGATTATGTAACACCCTAAAAATTGTTTTCTCGGAAATAGAGCTTAAATGATTTATTTATGAATTTTTGTGCTCATGAAACATAGGAAAATAATAATTTTCATTTAATTAAAAATTTATCATAGGATTAGAAATATGGTTGTGCATTCATGCTGGAAAATTCATTTTTATTGTGACGAGTGATTTGACCAAAGTTCAAAATTGTTTCAAACTGATTTGAAAAGGGTTTGGAAATAACAGAAAAAAAAGAAAGGAGGAAGCCACTCCCTGGAAACCAGGCCGCAG
>Ga0182004_10004886_pt1 | contig 10856 bp, 10 predicted proteins | sample Sormic07211540_1_FD_120479 | JGI IMG/M metagenome (GOLD analysis project Ga0182004, IMG submission 120479) | Endophyte microbial communities from Sorghum bicolor roots, Mead, Nebraska, USA - 072115-40_1 MetaG | ecosystem: Host-associated > Plants > Roots > Unclassified | place: USA: Nebraska...
TGACCAGTGCCCCTGCGAGGCGTCCCTGGCTCAACCTTCTACAGGGCGCGGCTGCCCCAGGCAAGAGCGAGCACGTGCTCCTCGGCATGGGCGGCACGAGGTTCTCCTTTGGCAATGATGATTTCGCCGCCGCACGCCACGGTAACGGCACCACCGCTCCAAACTTCGTGGCGCCACTCACCATGTTTTTTTTGCGATGTATCTTTTATCAAAGACTAGAACATACTGTGATTTCAAGAACAAAGTAACTTTAATAATCATGTATAAGCAATACAATAACAAATGGCAATATGAACACTAACCAATAATTGTACTATGTCCATACATACTTCATAATTACAGTCAACTAAGTTGTAACCATGTAAACAGCAAGTGCACAAATTTTGCAATCTTCTCTCTCAAGTCTCATTTAGCAGAATCTTATTATTTCTTCTTCACTTTTCATCTTTGTCCTTTCAGCCATGCAAGAATTCATCATCTCCACAACCTAAAATTTGGTATATATGTTTTACTATAAAATAATAATCAGAACAAGTCAACACTAAGCAATTGGATGCATACACACACTCAACTCACACCTAAAAAATTTCCCTGTACATTACGAAAAGTCTTCTGCAAATAAGAAATTGCAATCTAGAGATACTTGAACCCACTACTGACAGCCCTAAAATAAATTATAAATACTAAGCAATGATCCTAGTTTAGTAGCACATGAAATTAACATATGTGAGTGAGCATTTCAGTACTTTTAAGATAATTTTGTTAGCATGTAGGCCAATGGGCAAATGGACTCAAAAGTCTCAGACATGTCAAAATGAGCATGTGCCCATGAATAAATAGATTACTCGAACATGTGGAGCAGGATAGAATTGACACATTCGTATCGGCCAACGTATCATCATAAAAACATCATTGTATAAAATGTTTGCCTATAAGTAATTTTTATGGACCACTGAACCTTGAGAAATAGTGGCTGTGGAATAGATGGTGCAACACATTTTATTTCTATTCTGAGCTCTACGTTGCTAAAAGGAGCATTTGTAGTGTGGTGATCTAAAGCAACCTGCTTACTGTAATGCAAGCAAAAAAAAGTTGTCTGTTGCTTGCTACCATCTAACAATAGCCAGAGATAAACTCGTACATCTCATATGAGCCAGATCCGCAGGCAACTGGAGAAGTAAATTTAGACATCTTAATGAGCTTTTCAAATCAGAACATCTAACAGCACATCAGAGTATAAGATGCTACTTACCTATATGCTTTATCAGAGGTTAAGATCTGACAGAACATCAAAGACATTAATGGGGAGACCTGCAATAGACAGATCTTTACTTATTATAAGAATTTAAATAGCAGTAGAGCACACAGACATCAGACAAGTGAAACCTTTTGCCTGCCTAACCTTGATAGTGATCTTCTGCTATCAACCTTGCAGCGACCTATGAACCATGAGTGAGCAAGGTAAGTATGTAACTTGTTGGCCACAGGGGTATTGTAAATTATAATTATACATCACTGGATAAAAGGTGGCACTATGCAAGGAAAGAATAGCTAAGAGACATATAACATCAAATGCCTACATGGTAGATTTTCTTGGAGCAAACTGCATACCCATTCCTTACTAATGACTTATTAGATGGACATGCTTTGAAATGTTCCCAACTTTCATGATGAAAGGTTTGAATTCAAAGGTATTGACAAAACATGGAAAAGGAAAACTGGAATACCTAAGGGCCAGCGGAAATTCAACAGAATTTCAGGAAAGTACAGGTTCCGTTGTGGGCAATCAAACATCATACAACCTATTGCATGTTTCAGGCATAACTATTATCCATGAGAATATATATTCTTTGCAACTTTCTGACAAATGCATATTGAATAATTCTCAAGGATATGTGATGCACAATTAAGAAAAGTTTGGTTTGGAGGACTGGCAAAACAAATCACACATTCTATATATAAGTTACTAAAATTCACACATGACTTTATACACCAATGCACTGCTATGGTTTTTTAGGGGAATGCACTGCAATGTTTATTCATCCTAAAAGTTGCATAAATCTGAGTCCACTATTTCTAATTTGTAGATCACAACAAGCTAGGCTTTGCAACTTGCATAATTTGGGCTGGGGCGTTTCACTATAGAGGAATAGGTACATCTAAAATGACCCTTGGTTGGAAAACTCAAGACTAAATTTAGTAGTTGCAATAAAGACAAATCCATATCCACATAGTATTTCAGTCAATGGTTCCACCAAATATCGAATCCTGTAACATAGGATCAGAGAATCGATGGATCTAATAGTAAAGGAATGGTGGCTTGTTGCAGCTAACACAGGGGGTGTCATTGTGCAGCCACGTGAGGGCGCCATCGGTGTCAATGTCCAGGAAGTATGGCTTCTGCGAGTTGTCAATGGTCATAACCACACAATACAAGGTGATGAAAAAATGATACATAACTGTCAATAAACAATACTAACAACGTTTTCTGATCGGCTTATCGTTTCTAATCGGTCCGGTACCCATCAGGACGATCAGGACGATTAATCGACCTCTGATCGAACTAATCGTCCATATAATTGTCCAACATATAGTAGCACTATATATCATATATGTATAAAGGTGTAGACTTGCAGTTGCAGTAGGGAACAGGGAGGAGGAAGCAGCAGGCAGTAGGGGACTGCTTGGATTGGAACTGGAAGGAGGGAGGAGGCTCAGCAGCTCAGCAGATGCACGAGCAGCACACTCAGCAGCTGAAGGCTGGAGTTGGGAGTGAGGACTGAGGAGAGAGGGGGGGGGTGAGGTATATAAGAGAAACCCTAATGAGCTTGGCCCAAATAAATGTAGCCTAGGTCAAAAGCGGTCAATCTGCCAATTAGCTCTGATTGGTCAAGAGACCTGATTGGACAATTAATCACGATTAATCGACGATTAATCGGACGATCAAGTTTTTGATCGCTCTGATCGAATCGAAGGCCCTAATCGAGTGCTAAGGACGATCAGAAAACATTGAATACTAGGACGAAACCGAATAGTTCTCTGCGAATCTTAGAGACAACAAAGGAAAACGTGCATAACAGATTAGCAGCTTGATTAGGTAGAAGGTACAACAGAGCAAAAGTGTGAGGGGGAAGCGAACACACCTCATAGCAGTTCAGGTAGACACCGCCATAGCATGAGAAGGCAGAGGATGCCTCCGACTCGAGAGAGACGGGCCGCCCCTCACCGGCTCGATCCCGCTGCTAACGTCCCTAAATTAAATTGCGAGGAAAGAATTTGTGCTTGCTGATAGCTCATGCTGAAAGGGGAAGTAGCAACATTGGTGCAAGCAGTCCAAACCATAATCTGCAGATTTAGTACCTGATGAGTAGGAGACCGCATATTAATCTAGATAAAACCCTCCATTGACCTTCTCCGCTCCCACTGGGCTCAAGTGGTGGAGGTCAGCCGGATTCGTAGTCGTCGCGCCGCGGCACTGCTCGTCTGCAAACCCTTTCAAAGAACATATAGTTGGTGAACTGAGTCTTCCAACGGGGTAGAGCAACACCATTTTTTTGTCAGACCAAGATTAGTAGAAGATTCTACCAGCTACCAATAGGGATGACAAACTTACACTTGCAATGTTGTAGATGCATATACAGTAGCAACAACTCCAACCTTTGCAAAACAGTACAACAATAGAAGAACAATAATACATAAATAAACATAAAATATAACGAATCGGTAAGTTCAAGCTAGGCACAGTTAATCTGTCTACAAATTACCCGGCCAAAGGAATAACTAGAGCTATTAAAACAGGTATGTGAAATGCAAGTAGCTCCATAAATATATGGAGAAGGCTTGTAAAGAGAGTTAACACTATTGTGGTAAGAAAAAATGCTAGAAAGAAAAGAACCTCAGAAGTTCACATGTCTGAGCATCATTCCATTATTATACGGCTCTATTTATTTTTTAGTTAGGCTTAAGTATCAGCTGAAGCTTAAAGCTGCTAGTTCTCCTTTACTTTGTCTCCTTACAGCAGTCCTGCTAATATATATTGAACTATTTTTTGGGGTCACAAATCTGATTCTCTGCACTACATAAACTCCAACACCAGTCATATGCTCCTAGAACAAAGTGTTCAATGGATAACACAAAGGTAATGTGATTGCTGCAAGAACAGAGAAACCTAAATCACGAGAGTCCAACTATAGTCTACAGGCACATACAAAGGAGGAGATCACACACAAAGAAACCAGCCCTTCAACCAAGATCAACTCAAGCCACGGGCAATCACACAGAATAATTAAGATGAAGTGTCTTACGGTAGGGACTGCCGGAGTCTGTTGTGTGTAGAACCGAGGAACAGAGAGAATAAGAAGAGGTCAGGGTTTGCACTGAGAAGCTAGTCGGGGTAGAAAACGGAGAAGGAACGACTCACCTGGAGGATCGGAACCAGTGCCAACTGCCAAGAGAAGTTGGTAGAGAGGGGTGAGGCACGTCGGCCCGCCCGTGATTTTCCAAAAGGCGATAAGAAGGGATCCACACCCAGGATGCCCTCTTGGGGCCTCCGGGCGTGGGAGCTCCTCTATAGGATGCGCTCTTGGAGCCTCTTGGAGGTGGATGGTGTTGGGGTTCACGCTGCGCTACTCGACATGGAGGCCTTGTGCACCACCACCGACGAGTCCCCAAGACGCCACCTAGAAGCTTCGTCCGGGCGTATGCTCATGCTCGCTGAGGAGCTCGTGGCCAGATCTGAGAGGGAGAGAGACCAAGCTCAGCTCCAGCGAATGGATCTTGGAGAGGAGGTAGAGATAAGGCACGAGAAGGGAAAGGAGAAGTTGCTTGCTCGTACCTTCAGCCCTCGTCGTTGCCTCGGGGAATCAAGGGTTGTTGCTCTGACCACGAGAGCATCGTTGTGCCCCACTGCGGCGTTGCCATGGCCGCACACTGCCTTCCCCTGCAGATCATGGCACGCTTCACCAGCACGGCGAGGCGAAGGGGGCAGAAGAGATGATGGCAGCTAGGGTTTCTACTGTCATGCAGGTGCTGGGTGTGCGGGCTGAGCGGTGCCGCCATGTGCGGGAAGGGCAGGGTGCGGATGAGTTGGATCGTGGGTTGATTTTCTAAAACATAGAGGGCCTTTTTACAAAATATGTAGCGACATGTGTCACTGCACAAATGAGCCACCAATGCTTCAATTTTTGTGGTGCGAGCAAGCAGGAGTGGTCTTTAATCGACCCTGATGAGAAACGACGGAACAAGAGTAGAGAGGAGTGATGGAGAGCGGGGAGCCGAGCGCTATGAGTGCATGCGACTATGCGAGACGATTGGGCTTCAATTGGACTGAAAGCCACTGATAGGACGGTTAGGCTAGGATAGAATGGGTTGGACGGAAAAAAAATAGAAATTTTGTATTCTTACTAGCAAATATGCCCGTGCGTTGCAACAGGAGAGAAACATCAAATGGCTATAGAAAGTGATGACATAATGTTACATATCTATTTATATTTATCCTTTTTTATAAAATTAAAGTCCATAGTTTATTTTTTTTGATAACCATGACATCTATGGTATTAGATAGTTAATATTCACAATAATATATAGCTTGGAGACATATTTATTTAATAATAAAAATAGAAATTAGTCAAACCTTATCTTACTCTAATATTACCTCTTAACATATCTTAGTATTATATTAAAATATGAGAAGTTTGTTGCTAGCTTTTTTTTATTTATCTGTAGGATTCCTATGGAATATAATATATCAATTAAATGTATGTAAATTATGAACATATGGACTTATGAAGTGTTCATATGACATAACAACACATCGTGCAAAGGTAGTGGAAACATTTTTTTTACATAATTAAATTGATTGTAAACTATTTAGCAAGTATAAATCTAGGTAATTTAGTAAATCAGCGAGATATGCAGGAATGGTGCTAAAACTTTTACCACAAATCAAGCATCACAATAAATAGGCTACCATAAAATTTCTGTAATAATTGGAGCAAAATAACTATGATTTCAATTTTACACTAAAAAGCATAGGCAACCATCTCCAGCAAAAAAAATATACTAAAATTTGTGATATTTTTTGTTTACTGCATGAATCTACATATGTGGAGCTGAACAAATTTGTTTTGTAATTTTTAGATTTTTCTATGAATTACTACACATTTATCAATTTTTTAGCCGATTTAAAGAATAAAACAAAATAAACTAATAGGACAAACACTTTGCATTTAGGCCCCTGTACTTTTGTTATTCTCAACATAGGTTGATGTGTATTGTCAATAACAAGGAGATTTTGTATCGGGAACCCTAGAAAATTTTATATTGTTTTTTTCTCTCCCACAGAGTTGAAGGCTGAAGCTACGAGGCGGATTCCGGAAGGTGGCCGATAGAAATAGGTGGGCAGATTAAAATTTTGCCTCTTTATAGATAGGTATAAATTATTAGAAAGGATAAGCAAATTTGGGCCATGTGTGTTGCACCTCACCACTCATGATATTAAAGACCAACCAAAAAAAGGCTCCAACTTAATTACACTGCTACAGAAAACATTTTTACACGCGGTGCTAGAAGCATCTTCACATGCGGCCAAGCCCATCGCCTGTACCAGAGGTCAGTACAAAATGGACCACAGTACAGGTTGGGTAGTGTGAGTCGTCTGTGAAAATTAGGTTTTCACAGACGGCTCACCTAGTCAGCCGTCTGTGTAAATGTATTTTTACACAAGCGGCTGACAAGGTGAGCTACCTATGAAAACCTAATTTTCACATGCGGCTCACACTCCGCCGCCTGTGTAAATAATTATATATATATATTTCAAATTTTAATTTTTCAAACCACACACAGTGCTAAACATCATACACACACAAATATATATATATAGGGTGCATTTTCTATACTATACTCCGAGAGTAATTACTTCCTATCGATTTTGTACTACAGCTGCGCCAACAGTCACTGGTGATAACGGGTCCGCATGTATTCAATCGGATCCTATTAAGGGTGAGCCTAACCGGTAGAGATAGTTAAGCAACCAAATAAAATAATATTATCTCTTAGCAACTCCAAGAGAAGAGCTATCCATGCTATGTATTCTATATTTGGCTATTTTGGAAGAGAAAAGAGAGTCCAACAGCTATTGTATTTGGTTTGCTAAAATAGCAACTCATCTATCCTGGAGTTCTGGCATGGTTAATATAGCATGCATGTCCCGCTAGCCATAAGATTTGCTGTATAAAAAGACTGTTGGAGATTTTTGTTCTTTTACATGATTTTCTATTTTAGAGATTGGCTAAATCTTGAATTTAGCCATCCATTTTTACCAACTCTCTTGTCGTTGCTCTTACTTTGTCACCGTGATTCTTGGCTAATTTGGTGCTGTGTTTCAGTTGCTAGAGTATGTGACGTGTTTTAAGTATATGAACGTGAAGAAAAGCATATACGCATATTTTTTTATTATATGAGTACATAATCATACTTTCTGAACTTCATTATATACACATTTTTTTTTCTTGAAAGAAGTATTTATTCATACTTTTAAAAAGGAGTATGTGCGCATACTTTTTTCCTTAAAAGGAGTATTTATTCATACTTTGTGAAAGGAATCATGTACGCATAATTTTTCTATACGGATTATATTTTAGAAATAAGATTAGTATATTTACATACTTACACATACGAGTATGTCCATATACCAAAATGTTGTAGTATGCGTGTCCACAGTTTAGGTTTGAGTATCATTATATACCAAAGTTTTAGATGCGAGTATAACTAGATACAAGATTCAGATTTGAGTATTATTGTATACCAAAGTTTACGGTATGAACACATACACGATTTAGATTTGAATATCATCGTATACCAAGATATGGATGAAGTACAATTGTATACTTTTCTTCTATTTCTATAGACAATCTAGATAGACGACATATACGGAAAAAAATACAAACTTTCAATAACTAAATCTGAGCCGTCGGTTGGGGTGCAGCAGGTTTGCGCCGCTGCGAACAGGGGCAGCGTCGGTCACCGGGAGGGGCTCCAGTCGCCCACCCATGGAGAGCACGTCGCCGCCGCGGTCCAGCCACGGAGGGTGCCGGTCGTGCAAAGGAGAGCACCACCGATGGGATATGCCATGGCCTTCAAGGTTGGAGACCTCCTCATGCGACACCTTGCACCGCATCGTCGACTCGTTGTCTCCATAGCCTTTGGGGTCACCGTGCGCAGGGACAATAGCAGCCACCATCGGAAGAAGGTGAAGTCGCACCGCCTCGGATGGACGCAGTTGACGGGAGCGCCACGCGGGGTAAGCTGGTGGGGCAAGCCACGTGCGTCGCCGCCAGGGGCTCCGCGCACGATGGCCTAGCCACGCCACCATCCGAGGCCGCAGAGCATGCTGGAGGGAGAGAGGGGGCCCGCAGTGAGGAATGATCTAGCGTGCACTAGCTCGTCGGTGACAAGAAGTGAACGAGCAGATTAGTGTTCTGTGTGCAAATACGAATTTGAATTGGCTAGATGAGGACGAGAAGATGCCTACATATATACTCAACCGACCATCTCTCAGATCCGCTTCCCACGCTAGACACCGTACGCTGATTTTTAACACGTATATATGCATATTGTGCGTACCAACTAGGAACAAAACGGGTTAAGGTTTTTAAGCCGTTAGCTCTGCTAATTGGCCAGCCGGCCTCCCGTGTGTGCCTAGGAGGAGGGAGTAACTACTCTCTAAAAAAAATGTACCCTCTATATATATATATATATATATATATATATAAACATGAGCCATAAAATTGCATCATACATACACCACATATATATATTATAGAATTGTAAACAAGAAATCAAACATCAACAACCATACAGTGTTTACATGTCATTTCGCTTTAGATTTAGACCTGCTATGTCTGTCGGCGCTCTAAATTTATCACTTGCTAAATCGCCCTCATGATCAAAATATGCTCCATCACTTGGAATTATTTCTCTCATAATAAAACCGCACAAGTCTGCTACTATATCTTCCAGAGTCTTTGGTGTAAAGGGCACATCCTTTCCTTGCTTTTGCGACTGGAAACACATGTCTAATATATACATTTGCAACTTTTATGAGAAAACTTCATACATAGATATTATTTACCATAATTTTGTCCCTGACGTATCGTCCCTGCTGCCTTATAAACTCACTACCCACAATAGACCGACCCAGGTGGTTGCTTGTGGCACTATATAATGAGCAACAGATTATTCTAAAATTGCCATGCCTTATGTATTATTTATATGATGAAATATGTTCGGACAACTTACCGAATAGTGGTGTTGTATCGTCAATGACACCTAGGATCTGAGCTTGCAGCATCGACCGGTCCTTTTTGTTTCTTATGAAACCACCATGCCCTGTAGATTTTGAATATAAATCACTAAAGCTCTTTTGAAACTCTAATTTATATAAGTACGCATGTGATTGCATGTTGGCTCACCTTTCTAATTGAACCAAGAATGATTCTCGGGAGGAACATGTAAAGAGTATAGGACAAGCACCTTCTCTTCGAAGGGATAAATATAAAAAACAATTCAATGGTCACTGTATGTATAAATGAGTGAGCGACACATGTATATTGTTTACACGATAATTTGAAGTACGTATATGAAGTCAAGCTTACCTAAAATTGTAAGGTGCCAATATAAAATCCCTGTACTTATACCTCAGCATTGATCTACCGAGATCGAAGGCATAATCATCCACGTATTTTCTTTGCAACTCTTTTACAGCTTCTGCAACTTCTTCCGGTGTTTTGTCCTTCTCTATCTTCGCTCTATCTTCCTTTGATAATACAAATTTGTGTATATTTTCTTGTAACTTGATAGGGCTCAGATAACCGACCATCGATCGGTAGATAATAATGACCTCTGCTCGTGATCTTGCAAACTATAGACAACATCCGCATATTAAAGTTTCACAATACATATTAATAATAAATGTGTGTGCATGAGTGATACTTAGAGGCATCAGATTGTATGAGTTGGACGTCAAGCCGCCTATAGTTCAACAACGAGTGCATGTCCTCGAAGATAACAAATGCCTTGCTTTTTTCCTTGCTAGTAACAATCATGTCTGCTAGTATATCAACACTGGTTGCATGGAGGCCAGCATGCACTGCTCTCATGTACCAGTCATGAAACATTTTTATCGTCCATTGAATCTTATCGAGCAGCATCCATTGGAGGATAGGCCCTCCGGGCACATAGTCACTGGGGACATTGACATAATCATCAATCGTTGGCTTTCTGATATCCTTTAGGGTCAATTGTTGACTTGATGGCTGTTCGACATGTACATCACCACTTGGGGCTTCCTTTGATGGGGGCATGGCTTCCGTTGACTGGGCGGCGGCTTCCTTTTTCTGTGACAGTTCGAGCTCAACGAGTCATACCGTCCGCTGCTTTCCAAGTCCTTTTTAGAAAGAGAGTTGTGCCTGCTACTTTCCCCTTTTTTGGCTCATAGGGAGAAATCAATTTTGGAATTGGAAATTTCTTCGCCTTCTTGGAGGCCGGTGCTGAAGGGGGAGTTTGCTCATCTTCCTTCTCCTTTGGTGGTGGGTGTTGATATTTGGGAACGCAATAAGGAATTGATCCGCAAGCGCACGGATATCGGTGAGCACTTCACCCGGGAGGTTATCCAGAGTATCGTATTTATATTTTTACCAATAGGAGAAAGAGTGCATGTGACTAACCCGGTCTAATACTACTAACCCTTTAGGCTACAAAGAATGTTTCTCGATGTGAGTGATAAATAGAGAAGACTACAACCGTAATCTCCTTCTAACCTTGGTAAGGATGATCTACTGTTCTGTTGGGGAGGCTAA
>Ga0182004_10004887_pt1 | contig 10856 bp, 6 predicted proteins | sample Sormic07211540_1_FD_120479 | JGI IMG/M metagenome (GOLD analysis project Ga0182004, IMG submission 120479) | Endophyte microbial communities from Sorghum bicolor roots, Mead, Nebraska, USA - 072115-40_1 MetaG | ecosystem: Host-associated > Plants > Roots > Unclassified | place: USA: Nebraska...
GTTCGACTAATTTTGATTGTGTTGTGGTGTGTTGTTGTATAAGTGAGGTGTGTGTTATTTGTTGGGGGTGGTGGGGGGGGGGGGGGGGGGGGTGGGTGTTAATTGCTTTCTGAGATAAAGGAACATCTGTTCTTTCAGGTGTCCAGTGCTCATATGCGGGTGAACTGATTACTTCGTTAAAACCTCAGCATATATCTAGAAATTACTGATAGAGCAGTACCTCCCCTACTGGCTACATGCTTGTATGGTTATTTGCCTCTACGTTAGGGTAAGGTTCACTCCGTTTATGTGTATTTTCACTCCTGTGCCTTGGTATCCATCTCTGGTTATTGGGTTTAGGGTGATATATTTTTTTGTTGTTGTCTTTGTATCTGGCTAACAAACGAGGGTTCTTTTTAGTGCATCACATTGTGATGATTCTAACCGCAGCCTTGGCTATGATTGCGGATGTGTTCTAGGCATATTTTTATGCCTAATGTTTGTTGTTCTCACTTATCGTTTGCTCTCGGACTTGATTACAAGTTCTAGCATAGAGTTTCCTACACTCAAGGATGCAGCACGGCATTGTGAAAAAAAAATCATGTTCCTTCAATGGTTACCGAAGTGTTTGATGTTATCTCAAGGCATTGGGATTGTATTGAACAGTGGAGACTAGAAAAGGTCCCTGCTAAAACAAGCTTTCAGAAGGCCACATAAGACAGGCCTTTAGCAGTAGGATACTGATCATTTTGTTTGTATAGATGAAATGGGTATCTTTTAGCAACTTCAGTGCTACATGTTTCTCATTCATACATTTCTTCTGGCATCCTTTTGAATGAAAATGCTAGGATAATTCTTTTTTACTATTATAGAAAGGGTGACTGGTTGATTTTGTTTACTTGTTGTCTGTATATTTATTTTAGGATATTGTTATTAAACGAATAAAATAGTTGATATCTAGAGGACACCTATGGAGTATGGATGGAGCGCTTCTTTTTTGATATGTTCTTTCTCACATTTTCCTCACCTTCTACTTGGCCTCTTTTGGTTTAAATAGAAGTTTGCAGCCAACCACAAGCGGTGAAATAATAATCAAAATGAAGGAATGTTAAATTCAATAAAAACATAATAAGTCTTGTTTCCTAATACTTGTGAGATGGCATTCCCTTTCTTCTATGCCTACATGGTTTTTCTTGTTCACTGCCTTCTGGTACTTGGTCTATTTTCTCACGGGAATAGTTTCCATCATGCTGTCAAGCTGTAATTCAGAAATTTTCTATTTATTATTTTAGCAATTCCTTGATGAAGCTGATCTTCTATTTGAGTTCATTTACAGTTTCTTTACTCTCTAAGCTGTTTCAGTTCTCATTATACAACCTTCTGTCTCTATTTTTTAACAAATACGCAGTTAAACAGTTTTCTTCATGTTAAGTTTTGATAAATTATTATATTTTTACCATGTTTTAAATAGCGAGCTAAGGCCAAGGTGTTTAGCGTTTTATATACCGTAATTAGCGTACTTTAGCGGTAAAATAGTGGCAAAATTGTACATGAATACAAATAGCGACATAATTTTTTTCAAGCTATTTCGGGCTATAGCGGCAAAAATAGCGGGCTATTTTTTCCATGGTATTTTTACAATCTCACTCTTGATGTATTCCTATCATGCCAGTGCCCATCATGGTGAGGAAGAAGAGAACTGGCCCTGGTGGCTCTGGAGAAACTTCTGGAGAGTCTTCAGGAGGTTCTGGACAAGGTTCTTCACAGCGGCCTGAGCGAACTCAACAACCTGGGGGAGGACGTGGCTGGGTGCCTCAACAGGGTGGTCGTGGTGGCGGGCAACACCAGGGTCGTGGTGGACATTATCAGGGCCGCGGAGGACCTGGGTCACATCACCCTGGTGGTGGGCCCCCTGAGTATCACCCGCGTGAATACCAGGGACGTGGCGGTGAATATCAGGGACGAGGTGGTGAGTACCAGGGACGTGGTGGCGCCCGCTCCAGAGGTGGAATGCCACAGCCATACTATGGTGGGCATAGGGGAGGTAATGTTGGACGAAATGTTCCTCCAGGTCCTTCTAGAACAGTTCCCGAGCTGCACCAAGCCCCTTATGTCCAGTATCAAGCCCCGGTGGTTTCACAATCCCCATCGGGACCTGGCTCATCCTCACAGCCTGTGGCAGAGGTGAGCTCTGGACAAGTCCAGCAACAGTTTCAGCAACTTGCCATTCGTGGTCAGTCTTCCACGAGCCAAGAAATTCAAGTGGCACCAGCATCAAGCAAATCGGTTCGATTCCCATTGCGCCCTGGCAAGGGCACTTATGGGGACAGGTGCATTGTGAAGGCAAATCATTTCTTTGCTGAGCTTCCTGACAAAGACCTTCACCAATATGATGTAAGCTCCTCGTAGGGAATAATTTCATGTCAGTTTTTTCTTATGTTGTTATTTCTGTTCACCAATCGTTTGCCATCAGGTATCTATAACACCTGAGGTTACTTCACGTGGTGTTAATCGTGCTGTCATGGGAGAGCTTGTAAGACTATATAGAATTTCCCATTTGGGTGGGCGTCTACCTGCGTATGATGGAAGAAAGAGCCTTTATACCGCTGGACCATTGCCATTTACTTCTATGACATTTGAAATTACGTTGCAAGATGAGGAAGATAGTCTTGGTGGTGGCCAAGGTGGACAAAGGTATGTCATTATGCTGTGTCTGTATTTAGAACATATATGCAACATTTCATGCTGACTGCTGTAATCCTTCCTGTTCAAGGCGCGAGAGAGTATTTAGGGTGGTGATCAAATTTGCGGCCCGTGCTGATCTCCACCATCTGGCTATGTTTCTAGCTGGAAGGCAAGCGGATGCTCCTCAAGAAGCTCTTCAAGTGCTTGACATTGTACTACGTGAATTGCCTACTGCGAGGTGATTGTATATTTATTAGTTGCTTTTTCCATGCCACAAAAGTCAGAGTCTTCATTGCCTTACATTTTTCTTGTTCAGGTATTCTCCTGTTGGTAGGTCATTTTATTCTCCCAACTTAGGGAGACGCCAGCAACTTGGTGAGGGTCTGGAAAGTTGGCGTGGCTTTTACCAAAGCATAAGGCCGACACAGATGGGCCTTTCACTGAATATTGGTTAGATACTGTCACTTTAACCTTTTTGTTTCATTGTTTATCTTTCAGTTGCCACACATGATCCATGGCGTATTGTAACTAAATTCTAATTCTATGGACTCCCAGTGTAGTTTATGAAATCAGTACTGGTCTTTTCTTAGCCTTTGATTTGTGCTCTTGCAGATATGTCCTCTACCGCATTTATCGAGCCTCTCCCTGTGATCGATTTTGTTGCTCAGCTTCTTAACAGAGATATCTCAGTTAGACCATTGTCTGATTCTGATCGTGTGAAGGTTCGAATCATTATCATTACCTTACCTATTTGATAGCAACTTTGGTTTATGCTAGTTCGTGTTGAGTTACTGTTGTTTGTTCCTCTGTAGATCAAAAAAGCCCTAAGAGGTGTGAAGGTCGAGGTCACTCACAGGGGAAACATGCGCAGAAAATATCGCATTTCTGGCCTAACCTCACAAGCAACAAGAGAGCTATCGTATGTGTCTTCCATTGCTGGTATGAGCTAATAGCTTAAAGAATAGTGCAGTGACATGATTTTTTGGTTTCTTTGGGATAGATTCCCTGTTGATGATCGCGGTACTGTGAAGACTGTGGTGCAATACTTCATGGAGACTTATGGTTTTAGTATCCAGCACACCACTTTACCGTGCTTGCAAGTGGGCAATCAACAAAGACCAAATTATCTTCCAATGGAGGTTTGTGTCTTCGACTGTATCCGCTGAACTTGGATTTCTTATATTGTGCTTATCTATTTGAATGGTCTCTGAATGCTACATCCAGCTTCAGTATTATGCTTATGGCTTTGAAATGTGAAATTTCAGGTTTGCAAAATAGTTGAAGGACAGCGCTACTCAAAGCGACTCAATGAGAAGCAAATCACTGCTCTACTGAAAGTGACCTGCCAGCGCCCTCAAGAGCGTGAGCTGGACATCTTACAGGTGGCTGTTTATCGTATGTTTTTGTATAAGTTATTTCATCAGTGTATACATCTTATGAATTCAAATGTTTAACCATGTTTAGTTTATAGCCTGTGGTTAGCAGTTTTCAAGCCTTTTAGCTTTGGAAGCCCTGTTTACACATTTGCCTGTGCATTCTTCAGGGTTTAGGGTGCCCTCTTGTCTTTTGTTAACAATTAACATGATTATATATTTGCCTGTGCATCTAAAATGATCTCTGGCTCTCTGGGATTGGTAACAGGGTATCTGCAACAGTTGTTTGATTATTAAAATGTTTGTGTAAATTGTACTGTGCTGATGTTGGTCCCTACTCACTCACTATGCCTAGAGGTAGAAGAAGGGGTGAGAACAGCACACACACATACACTGCAAAAACTCTAGCGTTGGCCAAGGTTCTGCCCTTGTGGTTGTGGCAACTGAACTGAAAAATACATTACTAGGGCTGCACTTATATACACAAAGGTTTAGGTTCAGTTTGTGTATGAACTGAAACTAGTGAAGGTGGGCTGTTGTACTGCAGTCAAAGTCTACTATCCTAGATGCAGGATAAGCCTGCAATACTTACTAGCTAAGGACACAATGGCCTACCAAAAATCTGTGTCCTCACTACTCCTAGTCAAGTTGATCTGCAGTTTCTGATTTCTAGTCACAAAGCTACAGTCTTGACTCCTAATCTTGCCCTAATCTTGCTGCTCTTGCAAATTATTCAACAATTCTTCCCCTAATCTTGCTGCTCTTGCCTGATTTCCACCATTCCAATCTTGGTCCTCCGCTCCATGAACCGAAGATGGCCGAGTGGCTTGTGAGGATGTCTGCGAGCTGTCGTACGGTTTCAACACAATCACGGACGAAGTGAAAACGAGTGTCGATGTGCTTGCTGCGGTCGTGGAGGACTGGATTCTTTGCAAGGGCGATGGCGGGCTGATTGTCCACCATTAGGGCTGGCGGGTGAGCTTCCGCCTTCTCCTGCTTGCGATTTGGGAACTCCTTTGCCCAATGGCCTGTCTTCCCGCAGCGCCTATAGGCGTTGGGGTCAATCTTCTTCTTCTCTGAAGAAGCCTTGCCATGCTTGCCATCGCCACCGCAGCTGGAGGCTTCCCCGGACTTCTTCTCCTTCATCCGGGCAGCCCACTCCTCCTTTGTAAACAGCAGCTTGCCGCTGTCCGTCGTTGCTGTGACCAGTTCCATGCGCTCGTCCACCGCCCGCAGACAGCCGGTCACATCCTCAATAGTGAGGGTGGACAGGTCCAACATTGTCTCTATGGAGAGAGCAATTCGGATGTACTTCAGACTCCTACTTCAGCAGCTGGAACGTCGCCTTCTTTGCGTGATCAGAGCTGACGCACATCGCAGCAATGGCCTCCCACGCCTCCTTAGCAGTCTTCTTCGCCCCCAACGCTGTACTCTGTCAGCACAGCAGCGAGGATAGCCTCCATCGCTGACATGTCGTCTTCTTCATTGTCGGTGCCTTTGTCGATGGCATTCTAGAGCCGTCGGGCTCTGAGCTTTACCTTCATGGTCACCGCCCACTCGCCATAGTTGGTGTGAGTCAGCATCGACCAACTTGTGCCGCTGACCTCCCGCACGGTGCGCACAACGACCTTCTGTCGTGTCTGGGCAGCCCCAGCAGCACTGCTGCTGTCAGCCGTCTCCGAGCTAGGTGCCATCGCCGGCGGTTAGTCCGGCGATGCAGTTGTACGGCTCCGATACCACTTGTTGGTGCCTAGGATTCCTGCACAGGTAAAGCAGCAAGCTTACCAGCACGTGCACGCCCGCGCGCGCACGCACACACACACACTCTCACTATGGCTAGAGGTAGAAGAAGGGGTGAGAACAGCACACACACACACATACACTGCAGAAACTCTAGCGTTGGCCAAGGTTCAACTGAACTGAAAAATACATTACTAGGGCTGCACTTATATACACAAAGCTGTAGGTTCAGTTTGTGTATGAACTGAAACTAGTGAAGGTGCGCTGGTGTACTGCAGTCAAAGTCTACTATCCTAGGCTAAGGACACAATGGCCTACCAAAAATCTGTGTCCTCACTACTCCTAGTCAAGTGTTCCCACTACAGCTTGAACTGTCTTTCAAAGTTGCTCTGCAATTTCAGATTTCTAGTCACCAAGCTACAGTCTTGACTCCTGTGCAAGACCAGCAGCAAATTATTCAACAGCTGATAAATAGCGCCATCTGTTTTTTTCAGAATACTGTGTAATGTTTAAACATAATATGGTACAGAGGTTTTATTTGTTTTGTATTTACCAAAGTCAGTCAGCTGAATTTATGATTCTGACTCAGTTCCTTATTTTGCCTTTTATCAGACTGTGCATCACAATGCATACTATGAAGACCCATATGCACAGGAATTTGGCATAAGAATTGATGAACGTCTTGCAGCAGTTGAAGCTCGTGTTCTGCCACCACCAAGGGTAAGCGAACAAACATGACCTCTAACAACATCTTGGCATTTTTTTTCCGTATTTGCGCATATGCTGCATGGCTGCTGACGTAGAATTTGTGCATTTTGTAATTAGCTTAAATACCATGATAGTGGCCGAGAGAAGGATGTTTTGCCCAGAGTTGGCCAATGGAACATGATGAATAAGGTATGCCTGTGTCCTGAGAAATCTAGATAAAGTCGCTCTTCCTGTGATTTTTTCGAACGCAATTAATTTTCTTATATGGTAATATTAGGTGAGGACCATCCAAATTAAATAAGTACTATATTTTGCAAAAAAAAAAGAAAAAGAAAAATAAGTTAACCTAGCAACAGGGAGATTAGCTGCCTCAGCATATAAGTTTGTTTGTCCAAGTTACATAACCCTAACTATTACTGAGTTTATTGTTACGTGGTACTTAATTTCTTCTTTTTTTTGTTAGGCATCCCTTTTTGCTATCTCCTTACCTCAAAATTCTAGGATCTACCAAGCTTGCCATGGAATTTTTTTTGGAGGGATTGATTTTGCATTATGTACTCAGAAAGATCTACCAATAAGTCCACAAAAAAAGTTCTATCAAGAACCATCTTTTATGAAATACATTTGGATTATGATTTGACATTGCTGTAATCTAGACAAGGGTGAAGCTAGAACAGAATTTATGGTGGTGCACACCTTGTAGTAACATTGCCATTTCGAGCTCATTAGCAAGGTCTAAACAGGTCACCTAATACTGCACATTTTTTCAATCAATGGTGCCAGTGCACCACAATAGATGAATGTGGTGTCACCCCTGAATCTAAATGCACTGTTTTCTAAGTTTAGCTTGCCTTCTGTCTGCATGCTCCCTTTTTGTTGATTAATTTAACAATCTCATGAGTCATAACTTTCATGTCTATTGTTCTTTGGCTGCCTTCTTTTTCTTGGAAGAAAATGGTTAATGGTGGCAGAGTCAGCAACTGGGCATGTATTAACTTCTCTCGGAATGTGCAAGATAGTGCTGCTAGGGGTTTCTGTCACGAGCTTGCAGTCATGTGCCAAATATCAGGAATGGTAAGTCTTTTCCCTTCAATTATCATTTGTCTGCAATATCCTTTGGCTATTTTTGTTATTTACTCTACGTGTTTTCTTTCCCTTTAGGATTTTGCTCTTGAGCCTGTGCTCGCTCCAGTGACTGCAAGACCTGAACATGTTGAAAGGGCGTTAAAGGCCCGTTATCAAGATGCAATGAACGTATTGAGGCCACAGGGCAGGGAACTCGATCTGCTGATTGTAATACTGCCTGACAATAATGGTTCTCTTTATGGTAATGTTCTCTTCCAAAACACACTTGAACATTGTCTGCTGAATACATTTGGTCATCATCATTCTTTTCATTTCTCAGGGGATCTCAAAAGGATCTGTGAGACTGATCTTGGATTGGTCTCCCAGTGTTGTCTGACTAAACATGTTTTTAAGATGAGCAAGCAGTATCTTGCAAATGTTGCACTCAAAATAAATGTTAAGGTAAAATCTCTCCACACTTCCATCCTTAAGTCACTCATGAATCGTTAGTTTTCTCACAGTTTTCCTACCTCTTCAGGTTGGGGGAAGGAATACTGTACTTGTAGATGCTTTGACAAGGAGAATCCCCCTTGTCAGTGACAGGCCGACCATAATATTTGGTGCTGATGTTACCCATCCACATCCTGGAGAAGATTCCAGTCCTTCCATTGCAGCTGTAAGTGCAGTACTTGTTGCAATTATAACAGGCCAGAAGTTCACATAGTCTAAACGACAGATTTCACTTTTTAATTCTTACAATATTGTTCCTTCCTAGGTTGTTGCTTCACAAGACTGGCCTGAGGTCACCAAATATGCTGGACTAGTGAGTGCCCAAGCTCATCGCCAGGAGCTGATACAGGATCTTTTCAAAGTATGGCAAGACCCACAGAGAAGGACAGTAACTGGTGGCATGATAAAGTATGATCCCAATTGAGATGATGCGATTTATTCACAGTTCTCCATCTTTGGATTCTGCTTTATGCTTAAATTCTTTTTATTGCAGGGAACTTCTCATTTCTTTCAAGAGGGCAACTGGACAGAAGCCCCAAAGGATCATATTCTACAGGTTATTATCCTTGATTGGTCAACTTTACTGATCTGTTTCTCAATATACTAAGCAGTTCTGGATTTCAGGGATGGTGTCAGTGAGGGACAGTTCTATCAAGTATTGTTGTATGAACTTGATGCCATCAGAAAGGTACATGTAATTACATACCATTCGTTTGATGTTGTTTTTCTTCTTTTCTTGACTATCCTCTCGGTACCATGGAAATAGGCCTGTGCATCCCTGGAGCCCAATTACCAGCCTCCAGTTACTTTTGTCGTGGTCCAGAAGCGACATCACACTAGGCTGTTTGCTAATAACCACAATGACCAGCGTACAGTTGATAGAAGTGGAAACATACTGCCTGGTTAGTTCTTGGTGCTCTCCATCTTTTTGGGCTTAGCATGTCTAATTTGGTTATTTGGATCTGACCAGATACTATCTTTTCATCTGAATTTAGGCACCGTGGTTGATTCCAAGATTTGCCATCCTACGGAATTTGATTTCTACCTGTGTAGCCATGCCGGCATTCAGGTTAGTTTTTTTCATTCCCCTTTTCAATTCATCCTTCGATGAAACAGGCTGATTACTGACTGCAATTTCACGTCCATTAGGGAACAAGCCGCCCTGCTCATTACCATGTCCTGTGGGATGAGAACAAGTTTACAGCTGATGAGCTGCAGACTCTGACAAACAACCTGTGCTACACGTAATACATCTACTGCTCCATCGATCAATTATTTCCCGTGCCCTCTTCAACTGCCTGTTAAACATTGTTTCCACTTTTGCAGGTACGCTAGGTGCACTCGCTCCGTGTCAATTGGTAAGCCCAGCTTGAGAACACAGTCTCTTGTCTACTCTGGCAACCCATTGCGGTGCTACTCCATAAAACAAATTGTTGACCTTTGCTTTATTGATTGCAGTGCCCCCGGCATACTATGCTCATCTGGCAGCCTTCCGAGCTCGCTTCTACATGGAGCCAGATACCTCTGACAGTGGGTCAATGGCCAGTGGGGCCCGTGGGCCTCCACCAGGTGGGGCACGCGGCATCAGAGGGGCCGGGAGTGTTGCGGTCAGGCCCCTACCCGCTCTCAAGGAAAACGTGAAGCGTGTCATGTTTTACTGCTGAGCTGCATTCACCAAGGAATCCTGGAGTATTCCATGTATCCGCACTGTTTCGGTGATACTATCGGACACTGAATTTATGCATTAAGACTTCCAGTTCATTCAAGTGATCTGGGGATTTTATGTACGCTTGTTTTGTATTCGTGATGTTGTGACGCTGCAGTTCGAGGAGCTTTAGTACTGTGATGTGTGAACTATTTGTTGCAAGTTGTAACCAGCCAATCTTAGTGTATGTTATGACGAACCTAATTGTTTTTGTGAGGCTTTGATTCTCCGATGATCATGGCAGCTAGTTTCTTGGGTACTTTTGTTACCATGCTATCAAACCTAACGAAGCCTGGCTGTGGTGGACTCGGCACGCGAGGATGCTGAATGCGTGCTGAACATAACGAAGCCTGGCTTTGGTTTGCTTGTTCGCTTGACTGAAAATTCATGAACATAACGAAGCTTGGCTTCGGTTTGCTTGTTCGCATGACTGAAAAGCTATGATTATGATTGAAAGTACCATTTATTGAATGGACGGGGTCAGTTGCAACTTAGGCAGGAGCTCGGAGGGTCAGTTCCATAGCCGTCAAGCCACGTTCATCTGAGCAAGTCTCTAGAGAGTTCGGGTTTGGATTCAGAAGCCCCAAGCCGATCCCGCATCAGAAGCATGGATGCTCGTGAACCTGCTGCCAGTTGCCAGTGCCCAGTTTGCATCGTCAATCTCCGCAGTGCAGCCCGGACGTGCTGCTCTGTGCACATCAGAAAGCGCGGGCCGCGGGCGCATCCACATTCACGGCATTTGTCTCAGTTGGGCTGCACTCTGGACTTGATTGTACCCTGCTTTTCCTTTAAGCAGGGTACTGCCCGCTTTTCACGTGCCCAATGTACCAAGGCCCGTTTGAGCAGGGTACTTACTGGCTGCTTTTTCAGTTGGGCTGGGCTCTGTGCTATCACATCGGTACTCCCGGGCCTGCACGGTCGTGCAACAGTGAAATCGAAAACAAAAAGGAGCGACAGCACGGTCGTCGACTGGACCATTGCAACGGCTGTTGTACCTGAACAACCGACCGAATCTGATAGTTGCACAGCGGACATGACTTGTATGTCGTACTACACGCTACGGTACTTGAGCTCAAGATCTAGCCACCAAC
>Ga0182004_10004888_pt1 | contig 10856 bp, 7 predicted proteins | sample Sormic07211540_1_FD_120479 | JGI IMG/M metagenome (GOLD analysis project Ga0182004, IMG submission 120479) | Endophyte microbial communities from Sorghum bicolor roots, Mead, Nebraska, USA - 072115-40_1 MetaG | ecosystem: Host-associated > Plants > Roots > Unclassified | place: USA: Nebraska...
CCACTACAGAGCTCTTCTATGGGCTACAGCCCTCATTAGCTGGCTTGTGGCCGCCAACGTTCTAGGCATTATTTTATTTTTCATTCCTTAAAAGAAAAGAATTACTGTAGCATTAGTGTAATTGCAATTAGCATTGGACAAATTAGCCACCCCTATATTTTAGTTCACCCTCCGCCGCTGTTTGGAAGGAACAGCTACGCGTTCGCAACATGCCAGTTACATGCTTCTAATTTTCCAAGTATATGGAAAGAAGTATTTGGGGGACCTAATTGTTGTTTTTTTTTGGGTGGGTGGGTGGGGGTTTGTGCTATTGCACAACATGATCTTGCTAGCGCATGGCCCTGTTATAAGAACACCCAAAATCAAATGTTTAAGCTGAAGCAAACATATGCTGTTAAAGTTTGCTCATCGCTTTGAAACAGCAAAATTTCCATGTGCTTGCAACTTATTATGCTCCAAAATTCAAGAGACAAGGAGTGGCATTTCTCTGACAGCATAAAAGTAGTCTCCTTTGTTATGTTGTTAATGATAACAAACAGAGTTTTTGCTTTTTTTACAGGCCATTGGCAGTTCTCTTGGTCTTCTTTTTTGTGGAAAGGACATTGAACCAGCATGGGGCCGCAAGGAATTCTTGAAGTTCATTATTTTGATCAACTCCATCTGTGGCATTCTTGCGTTCTGCTTTGCTATTGGACTCTACTATGTCACTGGAAAGGAGAGCTTCCTGTAAGTTTTAATCCTTCATTCAGTCTATCAGATGTGCCTATTACTAATTATACTCATTATCTGCCACTGCTCTTAGTTTTGTTTAATGTGCTTATTTCCCATGCCTTCCTCGAGTGCGAAGATGGTCAATTGATGTGCTCGTGTTGACATCTGCTTCTAGTGAATATAAGATCATATTCTTAGGTCTGCCAGTAAGAACTTTAGAATAACTAACTGATATCAAACAGCTACTCTTCTAGTCACTAATTAAAAATCTTTGGAGTTTAGACACATTGATACCAAACGATCATTGTTAGTTGTTTTTGCATCATTCAAGTTACACGGTAACATGCTATTTCCTGAGAAAAGCACATTACCTGACCTTCTTATGCCATGACATGCAGGGTCACACCACTTTCTGGTTTCCACGGTTGCCTTGCTGGCTTTCTTGTGGCCCTGAAGCAACTCTTACCAAACCTTGAGCTTCCTATGTGCTTTTTCTGGAAAATAAAGGCAAAGGTATACCAAATAGCCATTTCTAAGCCTACAGCTATACTATACTTAATTGTACTAGTGTACTTATTCCTCAGAACACTTACAAGCTTGTTGATGCCGAGTTATCTTATCTCTTTGTCTCTCTCTTGCTACCGCAGTGGATGCCATTCTTTGTTGTATGTTTCTCAAGTATCATGGCCTTCATTGTGCCTGATTCCATTAACTTCTTGCCGACTTTGGTGTCCGGGATGTATGTTAGCTGGCTTTACCTAAGATACTTCCAAAGGAACCCACTGACTGGACTTAAGGGTGATCCCAGTGATGACTTCTCCTTCCCCAGTTTATTCCCAGCTGCCATGAGGTACTTTGAATCTTCTGTTTTTTTTTTCTTTTTACACTCACTACTGATCTCACTTTTTGATATCATTCACTGCTTTTGTTTTCTCTGCAGACCAGTTACAGACCCTGTGGCCAACCTGTTTGATAGGATGTTGTGTGCAAGGTCTAGGCCTTCGGAAGTAGCTCTCCCAATTTCAGATCCTGCCAAGGCTTCAAGAAGAAGGTATGCACATTCTCTTCTAGTTAGAAATTTAGATAAGGTGGTATCGGTTGTGCTATAGCAGCCATATTTGCTGCTGGTGCTTCGCTTTGATTACGATGGTAATTCTTAAAGATTCGAGTGAGTGAGTCATCTAGACGCCATTCAACTTCAAGTGCTAATAACAGAGCTAGCACCACAAAAGTAGTGGTAAACTACTGTGCAAAGGCAGCTAGAGACCGAAACTGTGTTACTGAAATGTTTGGAATCTCAGAAACAAGTCTTTGTATTGCTTATTAAGAAAGAGCTGGCTAATTCCATCTCAATCGTTTCAGGGAGCGCGGCGAGAGGGTTCTTGAGGAAAGGTTGGCAGCTGACAATGCTGGTGACACAGAAGCCACGCCTCATGGCCACGGCACAGCCGAAGACTGAGAACTCTCTCACGACCATCAGCGCCTTTTATAGGAGTCATGCCTGTCGCCCATGGCTTTGCTCTCCAGCATCGTAGCTCACCAGATTTGTCTTGTGGAGATGGAGAGTCATTGAGTTTACAGCGAACCAATAATATGTTCTTAATTTCTCCTTGTTTTCATTTATCTGTTTGATGAGATTTATTGGTTAAATTTCTGTAGTAGTCGATTGTTATAACACAGTAAAAAGAAGAAGAAAAGGGTGGTGGCATTTGCAGGAATTGCAGCGAGATGTTGAGATTCCGTAGCGGTGATGCATTTGCAGCCGATTGTTTGTTACTGGTCAAATTCTGTAGTAGTCATATACTCTGTCTCTACTCATATATAGAAAGAAGAATGGCTTTGTCAGTATCAGATGTTGAGATAATCTTTTTTTTTCAGTAACGTGATTTGAGTGGACAATAGGTTTCGCATAAAAAATGGATGCCTGACTTTGTGGCCTTATCTGACGATACAAATAGGGCCGGCGGAAGCAATCAGCTGTGGCCTGTGTAAGAATTAAGCGATCAGATGAAGTGTTGCTGAGGACTTGAGGAGCCACGCCCAGACGTTAGATGTGCAGGTTTCAGTGCTTTGACGTGGTCAGAGTAGCATTTTTATTTGTATTTATCAATTATTGTTTAACTATGAATTAATTAGGCTTAAAAGATCTGTCTTGCAAATTATGCAGTTAATTATTTTTATCTATATTTAATGCTTCATGCATATTTCTAAAGACTCGATGATGTGGTGGTATCAGCGTCAGGCTCGTATCGAATCTTTAGATGCATGCATAAAGCATTCAATATAGATAAAAAATAACTAATTATATTATTTGCCTGTAATTTGCGAGACAAAAATGAATCTTTTGACCATAGTTAGTCTATAGTTAGACAATAATTGTCAAATACAAATGAAAGTACTGCAGTAGCTAAATCCAAAAAGTTTATGAATCTAAACAAGATCTAAGTAGGACAAGACCCGCCAATAAAATTGGTATAAAAGACTAGCATACTACTAGTATTTGGTGATAAAGACCTTGTTTAGTTCGGAAAAAAGATTTTAAATATTGTAGCATATTTGTAACTATAGTAATCATTATCTAATTATGAATTTATTAGATTTAAAAGCTTTGTCTTACAAAATATATGTAAACTATATAATTAATTATTTTTTAATCTATATTTATTGCTTCATAAATGTGTTCAAATATTAGATATGATAAGGTGAAAAATTTTTAGATAGGAACTAAATAGAACCTTGGTCGTCGTCGTTGCGACAATCTGCAGTTGAACGATTGATCAATCGCCGGAGCTCATATTTTTACCATGGGGATTGGGATTTTTTAAGGGTAAGCAGGAGGGATCGTTCTCTACTAAGGCCTTGTTTACTTCGAATTTTTTTCTTTTGCAAAATGAACACCGTAGCACTTTTGATTGTATTTAACAAATACTGTTCAATTATGAACTAACTAGGCTCAAAAGATTCGTCTAACAAACTACAAACAAACTGTGTAATTAGTTATTTCTTTTATCTATATTTAATGCTCTATGTATATGCCGCAAGATTCGATGTGACGAGGAATCTGAAAAATTTTGTAAATTTTTTTGGGAACTAAACAAGGCCTAAGCTTTTATTGAAATGAGCAAAAGTTTTTACCTGAGGATTGGTTTAACTGGTGATACCATAGCCATCCATGTGATGGATTTGAGAGTAAGACGGCGGCGACGGCAGGAGAAGCGGCGACCATTTCTGTCGGCTGTCGCCTTGGCGAGCTCATTCCACCTAGCCACACTATAGATTTATATTTTCATAATAAATTTAGTTCAAAATATAAATACTAATATTATTTACTATAAACTTAACTAAAATTAAACCTCAACCTGCCTTCACTACGGTTGTACCGAGAGCTGCACTCAGAATGGATTTATTATGTTGCATTTTTATTTATGCTCTGAGATAGCAAATCATACAAATTTCCACCGCTAACATTTCTATACAGTTACGGCCTGTTTAGTTCGCACTATTAAAAGTTTTTTAGGATTACGTAGCACATATGTAACTATAACGATAATATCTAATTATAGACTAACTAGACTCAAGATTAGTCTCACAAAATACATGTAAACTGTGCAATTAGTTATTTTTTTATCTATATTTAATGCTCCGTGCATGTGTCCAAACATTGGATAAGATGAAGTGAAAAATTTTTGGGCCAGAACTAAACAAGGCATTAGTATCATTTTACCACAAAATGTCAGCACTTGCCCACAAATAAAAAGGCCCATGATTTTATTGGAGCTCATGAAGTAATGCGCAGGAGATTTAAAATTCTGCAAATACACCTTTTGGTTTTAGGGCTAAGAAACGAATACGGGAACAAGAAATTTAGCACTTTTACAGTATCATCACACGTAAGAGCAAGAAATGCACCTCTTGAAGATAAGGTGACTAATGCAGTCATGCTTTTACTGAAACTCCTGAAATAATCTGTAACTAAGCAGAAGATTTAAAACTTTGTATTGTATATATTGCCTTTTGGCTTGTGAACTCAAAAAGAAAACAAAAAAAGAATACAAACAACATGAACATATACAATGCACGGCTTTGCAACAAGATGGCTGGCTTCATTGTTGATGCTGCACTAATTTTCATCCTACAAAATATTTCCCAAAAGTTTGACTATAACAACTGAAATTCTGCATGAGGTTGCGCAGAACCTGAAGCCTCCTCTTCTCAAGAGCTGCTTCTCCAATGTAGTCAACCTGGGATTCCTCAGCACTATTGAAAGCCAAAGCTTCATGGCTTAATTTCTACAGTATATGCCTGAAAAACAGCACCAGCAATTAGCTCTAGCTGAGATAAGAAACATATTAGACATGATGTGAACTTATATATTCACAAGTGGAAAGGATAAAGATGGTGAATGCAGACAAAAAGAAATTTGGACCACACTCCCAATCAATCACGTTAGCAGATCTGCTAGAGATTATTGGATGCTTTCGAAATGGATATCAATATCTGAATTATTTATGTTTCAGGAAAGAAGTTGAGCTGATCTATTTCAAACTTTCAGTTACACAAAATGAAAGGCGTAGATGATATGACACAAATGTTTTCAACCTAACAAAGAGGATATAGAAAGTAAGAGTTGGCTGTAATCAACCATATGGGTTCAAGGGCCGATCATCAAAGTTGAAATGTGTCGCAATCATAAGCTGATTAATTTAATATAATAGTGTGTGTTGAGATGCCACACGCAGTGATTTTGTGGAGCAGCTGCCACTGAAATGCTAAAGACAACTGAAAGGGGACCGAATAACCCTTTTGTATATATTGCTAGCGTCAAGTTGAAGAATGTAAGAAATGGGTACCAACTATGTAGAGAACCAAAGCAGATTTCAGAAAGGTACAAATAAAACAAACCTGTCAAAGGAGTCAGTGCTTTGATGAACATAGCTGGTGATACTATTTAAGAGGAATGACCACATCCAGATTCGTCGGAACTCGCCATCCTTTGGGATAGGCAAGATTCTCAGATCCAAATGGCACATGCCAGTTCATTATTTGAGAGCAGTCAGCGGGTATGCCTTCCATCTGGCTTTCATCCTCCACTAGTTGCTCTATGAACGTGGTTACCTGCAAAGTAACAACCATCTCAGATGCAGCACAACATGCAGAACGGCATAGAGTCCAAACAAGTATTTAGAAAAGCTGCCCAATCGGGTGGTCACCATGTGTCTGATGGCTAATCAGCAATTGGAGAGTCTTATTTTATTCCACTAGAGCCATTTTATAATGGTGAAATTAAACATATCCAGCGTTACATAACAGTCAGAGAGTAGATCAGTTGTCTATGTAATATAAGTACTTTGCTAAATGGATAAGAGCACGTATTATCCAAGAGCAGTAGGAACACACGAATACTCCTATTTACTAACTCAACAGTCAGAATATCAGAAAACAGAAACAGCAAACTTACTTGAAAACCTTCTTTCTCTGTGTCGGGATGCCGGATTGAATTCCATGCCAAATGGGAGCGGAGTTTGGGGTCCCAGAGCATGGTGCTGTTGAACGCGAAACCCGACATAGCAACATGAAATCTACGGAGCTTGCTGGCATGCTCACTTGTGTGCCACCCCACAACTTGGTTCTGTTTACACACAGGGCCTTCCAGCACCACACCATCCTTTCTGTTTTCAGAGATCACTGGCACAGGCCATGTGCCGAACCTCCTAATCATGAGAGGAGTTTGCAATAAGTCAACAGCCAGATTTATTTATAGATACAAAGCATCCAATTTTCTCAAATAACAGAGAATATCATATTTCACAGCTGCAAGCAGGGTCTACTGTTGGCATGTTACAGTTAGATTATAAAACCAACATTCTTGAGTTGAGATGTAATTAACAAATACTAGAATGTATGAATTACCTACCAATGAAGTCCTACAAAGCAAAACATTGAAAAGAATCTGACTGTCTGAGACAAGGAAAATGGTAAGAACTTTTGAGTCCTATGTTCAGTACACAAGCAGCAGTATTGGCAGTGCCTTAGAGATAGATAGAAAAAGAAAAGGTACCAATTTTTTCAGTCGATTCAGGCAGCATATAACAGGAAAAGGTGGCCCTTTCACTAGAATTAGACAGCAAGCAAACTCCCTTTCCCCCCTTTGCATTTGCAATCGGATAGAATTGCAGAGGCTGAATGCAATCTTGTTGGATAAGGGCAACCACAAATCATTCATTCAAGGTACTCATAAATACTGTACTACTAGTACGAAATCATTCATTCATCATCAAAGATGGGATCTTTAAATTTGACAGGTGATGATGAGGTGACTGACGGACTGAATGCGGAGGACCGGAGGAGGCGAGAATTGATTAATGGCGGTCGGGCAGTACCTGACTTGGCGGAGGCGTTTGAAGAGGTCGAGGGAGTAGACGCCCTCCTCGTCGGCGAAATAAACAATGCCATCGAGGCGGTGGTTCTCGATGAGCTCGAGCGCGGCATTCATCTGGTGCGGTCGGAGCCGGAGCCGGTCGTCATCGACGGATGAGGCGTTGAGCTTGTCGCAGCAGCCGACGTAGCGGTGCATGACGGTGGTGCCCCTCAGCGTGGCGGCGGCCTCGGGCGTGGGCTTACCGGCCTCGACGACGAGCCAGAGGACGGGCGGGTCGACGAGGCGCAGCGTGTGGCCCATCCGGCTGAGGTAGTACGCCTGCGCGGCGCGCGCGCGCGTGGGCGTGACGATGACGAGCAGCTTGTTGGTGCTTGCGTCGTCGTCGTCGTGGAGGCGGACGATGGGGAGGACGGCGGCGGTGGTGGGATTGCTGGGGGAAGTCGAGGGGCGGAGGTGTGGGGTCTGGTGAGGGAGGTGGGAGAGGAAGTGGAGCAGGCCGAGGAAAGAGCCGAGCAGGAAGAAGGCCGCGAAGCGTGGGAGCGGACGGCGCGTGAAGAAGAGGAACGGGTGCGGGTATCCGCCGGCGGCGGCGGCGGCGAGGTGGTGGTGGGTCCGGGGCGAAGAGGAGGAGTGGCGGAGCGGCGAGGAGGGCGGGGAGGAGGTGGCGAACGGGTGGTGGTGCCGCAGTAGGTGCTGCTTCGCCGGCGAGTGCGGCCGGCGGATCGACGCCATTATTGCTCGTTCGTTGCCGGCTGCCTAGGTTGTTGGCGGGTGAGGGTCCAAGGGAGGGAGTCGAGAGGAGCTGAGCTGGGCGATGCTCCTGCCCTGGTGGAAGGGGAAGAGGAAGAAGGGATCAGCAAGAAGAAGAAGTAGAAGTAGTCGGGAGGGAGGGAGGAATAATCATGGCGCGAATGGCGGGGGATGGATGTCGAAGTCAGCAGAAGTTGGGCTGCGGGCGGCGAGGCCCCAGCGATGAGGTGGAGCAGAGAGGGTTGGGTCGGGGTTGGTGGCGTGGGGTAGAGGGCTGAGACTGAGAGAGAGATGCGAAAGCGAGGAATGGAAGGGGGAAGAAGAGGAGAGGTTGCGCTGCCTTTGCCTGCCGTCCGTCGGTCCTCGGTCGGAGGTCGCCGTGGACCAAGAAAAGCGAAGCAGAGCAGAGCAAGCAAGAAGCTGCGGAGGACGCGCGAGGAAGACGACGTCACACGGCTCTGGATGGATGGATGGATCGCGGTCCCAGAGTTTTACTAGATCCTGCTCCTCTGCGTTTGACTTTTTTAACATCTAATTTAACCACTCATTTTATTTAAAAATTTATATAAAATATCATTTATTTTATTTTAGCTTGGTTTCTCATTAGTAAAGGTTCTTCAAAAATAACTTAAATTAGATTATATTTCTATAATTTTTTCAAATAAGACGAGTAATTAAATTTGAAGTCAAAAAAAATCATACATCTTATAATTTGAGACGGAGAAAGTAGTTGCCAATACCCACCATTGGCATTCTACAACGCGTACATCAGCAGGCTGGCGTCGTCTGTTTTTAGCTCAGCAATGCTTTACCATCTGATCTTTTTTCTGATTCTATTATTGATGATCCTAGTGCAAATCTGAGTACTTAACAACTGCCATTTTTCCAACCATGAATTTTGAAATAATATGCTACGCATTGGTTGACTATTATGCAACTAATTAATCCACGAGTGCGTGGGCGGCCAGTCATTGCAGTCATTAAGATCATTTGTGCATTATATAAACGAGAAAATAACACCGCGCCAGCATCAGCACAATGCAGATATGGCCGTGCCATCTTACAATATGACAGATTTGGAGAGGAATGAAAGACTAGAAAATTAATTACAGGGGAAAAAAAAGATGAGCATACAGCGTGACAAAAGGTCAAAACAAGTCCAACACTCATCGAGTCTCTCTGTTTGGAGATGACACCATGCAAAGAAAACTCACTAGGGAAAAGCTAGTAGTAGTATAGCTCAAATTTGTTAGATTCTACGTTGGTCAATTTAGTTTTCGTCAGAGAATGAAAACCGAGGGATGGAGTTTATTTGTAATACGCAAAAGTAAACACACAACACACGGACAACATGATACTACTTCTTCCTCTTTCCCCACTTCTCCTTCCTTCATCACCCACGCCCTCGTCACCACTCCACCTCCAGCGCCTATGCCCACACCCCCACTCCAACACTAGTGCCCTCGCCAGAGAGTAAGAAGGCGTTAGAGTTCTAGCGAGGTATGCCATCTTCATCTCCATCTCCATCTCCAGTGGCCTTAGAAGGAAGGTTGTTCGAGGGAGGATAGGCTAGCTAGACGGTGGCTAGGCGGTTTAGTGACCCTAGTAGCGATGGAGGTAACCGCAGGCCAAGTCAGGGCGAAGCGACACAACGAGTTCACGGCGAGCACGCTGCCCTGGAGTTAGGGTGGGGCGGCTCGATGGGTAGGTTGTGAGTTGCGGGCAGTGCGGCTGAGGCGGCGACCTGGCGGCCACCATAGTTGGGGGCAGGGATGAGATCGAGAACGTCGGAGACGCGTTATGGTAGTGTGGGCGGGCTCAGAGGGCTCCAAATGAAGTTAACCATGGAATTTTTATTTGAACTAGTACTAAATAAAAAAATAAATACATATTTTATTTTGTACGTATATACGAGTAATATAACCAAGGCTTTGTTTACTTCCATCCAAAACCCAAATTTTTTCAAGATTCTCCATCATATCAAATATATGGAGTATTAAATATAAACAAAAAAAACTAATTGTACAGTTTAGTCGAAATTTACGAGACGAAACTTTTGAGCCTAGTTAGTTTATGATTGCCACAAACAAACGAAAGTGCTACAGTGTCACGAAATTTTTTCCTTCACCAGGCACAAATATGAATGTACGCGTACGTATTACATGCATGCATGAGGTGGCGGCAGAATTTATTAGAAACGACCTGCTGGCTGCTGCTCTTAGTTTGTACTGTACTAGCAAGCAACAGGGTGTGGCCGCGTCGTCGTGCTCGTGCCGCGCCTTCCGCTTTCCATTTCCGCGGGCCGGCTGCTCAAACAAAAGACAAAACCGTTGGTTGCTTTGCTGGGTTGGTTCGTCCGTCCGTCCGTTTTAGCACAGTTAGCAGTGCTTATGATGATCTGATCTGATCTGATCTGATTCTACGTACTCCCGGCCCGGTCTACACGGGTAGGATTACTTAGCAGTTGCCATTTTTTTTTTTCACCTTGAATTGAAATTGACTTTTTTTTGCAGCACGCATGCATGCCACCACCATGCATCATCATCCTCAGAACAAGTCGTCGTTCAGCAGCACTCGAAAGTCTCACTTTAGCTAGCTAGCTAGCTTGGTAAGGTCAGTGGAAATGAGAAACCGACGAGGGAAGGAGCAGCCTGCTGTACAAGTAAGTAATTAATTAGTAGTAGTTGATAAAGAATATATATATATATATAATAGTATTAGTATAAGTAAATAAATAAAGACGAGAATATATAAGGGAAACCTGGGATGGAGCTGAGCTGAGGGCTCCAAATGAAAGTTGACCATATATATATATGAGAGTGAATCTGATCCAGCTGGTAGACCAGTTACAGTTACACTAGGGGGCAAGTGACAGCTGCAGGCAGGGATGAAAATGGTATAAATATTTTTTTGGTCGTATTGAAGACCGAATTTGTATCCGTATCCGAGTCCAAATATTCAACATCTGATACCGTATCCGTATCGGAGTACTAAAATTGTATATTTGTAATGTCGA